>ERZ777011.14-NODE-14-length-297737-cov-23.509917_pt1 | contig 297737 bp, 269 predicted proteins | sample MGYA00374964_ERZ777011 | MGnify/ENA primary metagenome ERZ777011 (study PRJEB29310, sample SAMD00008975) | mouse gut metagenome | study: EMG produced TPA metagenomics assembly of the Metagenome analysis of fecal microbiota from mouse which was promoted... | reverse complement strand
TTTAACAACCTTTAACAATATCCCGCCCCAACAATTCTCTTTCATCCCTGCTAAAAACCCACAAATTTAATCTTTTAAAACGACATAGTCTCATAAAATCGTTATCTTTGTATAGAGTCGTTATTGGCGATCAAGGTAATTGATGTACGTTTTTGCAAAAAATATACGAATAGCCGTGTCGGTAGGGCTTGGCGCTGTTGCGTTTTTCGCTGCGGCCACAGCTACTACCGGAATTGCCGTAAATGCCGGATGGATCTGCAAAATACAGATTATAAATCTTATACTTTCAGGCAGCCTGCCAATTCTGATGGGATGGCTGCTTCTCACATTCGCCTTTGGACGCATATATTGCTCTACAGTGTGCCCTCTCGGAACAATACAGGATATCGCATCATATATAGGACGGCGAACAACGCGAAAGACATGCGGACTTCACTATCGGCGCCCAAATAATGCCACCAGAATCACATTCCTGTCGATTACGGCCGTCGGACTTATAATCGGCAATATGACAATAGTCACTCTACTCGACCCATTTTTCAATTTCAATATAATCATCCAAGGAGCAATAATGCCCGCATGCACCCTCGGTGCCGCAGCCGTCGGCGCTGTCATAGCTATTGAAGCCATCATTACACTTGCGATTGTAGCCGGCGTTGCCGCCCGCACCGGACGCCTGATATGCAATACCGTATGTCCGGTAGGAAGTGCGCTCGGACTTATAAGCCGCTACTCGATAATGAAAATGGACATCAACACAGATCTTTGCACCGGTTGCCTGAAATGCGTGGAAACGTGCAAGGGATCATGCATAGATCCATCAAGCCACACAATAGACTCAAGCCGCTGTGTAATGTGCCTGAACTGCGCAGCCGTGTGCCCGAATAAGGCAATAAGCTATACAAACAGCCGTCATAGGCTACAAAAACCATTAATGGCAACTTAATAATGAAACAATATCTCGACCTTCTGAAAGACATACTTGAAAACGGAACAGACAAGCACGACAGAACAGGCACCGGCACACGCAGTGTCTTCGGTCGCCAAATGAGATTTGACCTGTCGGAAGGATTCCCGCTTCTTACAACCAAGAAGCTGCATCTTAAATCAATAATTTACGAGCTTCTATGGTTCCTGAAAGGTGACACCAATGCCAAATATCTACAAGACAACGGTGTAAGGATCTGGAACGAGTGGGCTCGCGAAGATGGCGATCTGGGACACATATATGGCTACCAATGGCGTTCATGGCCTGACTACAATGGAGGTTATATCGATCAGATAGCACAAGCCGTCAACGACATAAAAAACAATCCCGACTCACGCCGCATCATCGTGAGCGCATGGAATGTCGCCGATCTGCCCAACATGGCACTACCTCCTTGTCATGCATTCTTTCAGTTTTACGTAGCCGACGGCAAACTCTCGCTTCAGCTATACCAACGTAGTGCCGACACATTTCTGGGCGTACCCTTCAATATAGCATCCTATGCTCTGCTCACAATGATGATGGCACAAGTATGCGACCTAAAACCGGGAGAGTTCGTTCATACCCTCGGCGACACGCATGTCTACCTCAACCATCTCGAACAGGCCAACATACAACTTGCACGCGAGCCACGCACCTTGCCGAAAATGAATATAAATCCCGACATAAAATCAATATTTGATTTCAGATACGATGATTTCGAACTTATCGGATACGACCCGCATCCACACATTGCAGCCAAAGTATCAGTATGAAAAAAAAGATTGTCTACGACGAGAAAATACCATACGTTGACAAAATTCTCGGCAACAGATATGAATTGCGCCCTATGCCTGCTTGGGAAATAGACCGCAAGGCTGTATCCGATGCCGACGGACTGATCATTAGGACACGTACAAAAATCGACCGAGATCTTCTTTACGGGTCAAAATGCAAAGTAGTGGCCACTGCCACAATAGGAACCGACCATATCGATTGCGAATGGTGTAAAGGCAACGACATACAAGTCGCTAATGCTCCGGGTTGCAATGCCCCGGGAGTAGCACAATGGGTATTTGCATCCATTGCAACTGCAATGCCTCATCTTACAGACCCTAATTCCAATGAAAAACCTGTACTCGGAGTTGTCGGTGTAGGACATGTCGGCAGCATTGTAGTAAAATGGGGAAAATCAATGGGATTTAAAGTCCTGCAATGCGATCCTCCCAGAGCACGTCAGGAGAGCGACAGCTTATTCTGTACTCTGAACGAAATTGCGGAAAAAGCCGACATAATCACATTCCATACCCCGCTTACAAAGGAAGGTGCTGATGCTACCTTCCATCTTGCCGATAAAAAATTCTTCGATTCACTCAGGCGCAAACCCTATATACTAAACGCCGCCCGCGGTCCCATAACCGATACAATAGCCCTGCTTGACGCTCTCTCCACAGAAAAAATATCAGGAGCAATGATCGACTGTTGGGAAAATGAGCCTGAAATAGATAAAAAACTGCTTGATCTGGCAATTATCGCGACTCCCCACATTGCGGGATATTCGCTTGAAGGAAAGATAAGAGCCACTGCCATGGCTGCGAAAATAATAGAAGACGCTCTCAATCCTGAACATACTGATTTACCTGACATGTCACATATTGCCCGGGATCAAGAAGGACAATGGATCAAAGTTTCCGAAAATACCCCGGCAACCTTAAGCCTGAAAAAAATCTTCGATTCCTACGACATCTCGGCCGACACCAAAACACTTAAATCCAATCCGGAAGAGTTCGAAAATCTACGCAACAACTATAATCTGAGGCATGAAGTTAAATAAGGGCTTATCATGAAAAAGATAATCATTGCCGCTATGGCAGCGGCAGCGGCATTTACGTCATACGGCAAGTCGCCACTTACCCTTATGTCCTACAACATCCACAACGGAGTAGGCATTGACAACGTCACCGACTATAACCGCATCGGCCAAATGATCAAATCACACCAGCCGGACATTGTAGCAATACAGGAAATCGACAGCGTGACAACCCGAAGCGAAGGCCGGTATGTGCTCGGCGAAATAGCCGAAACAGCCGGTATGAACGAATATTATGCCCCGGCTATAAATTTCAAAGGAGGAAAATACGGAATCGGACTGCTCTGCAAAGAAAAACCTCAGAAGATACGCAGATTCGCCCTGCCGGGAAGCGAAGAATCAAGAGCACTGATTATCGCCGAGTTTCCCAACTATGCATTTGCGTGCACTCACCTGTCACTGACCGAAGCTGACCGGGAGGCATCAATCGAAATCATCAACAGTCTGGCACAGGAATATCAGATGCCTTTTTTCATCGCCGGAGATTTCAATGCCAAACCTGATTCAAAATTCTACAGCCTTTTTACCAAGACATTCTCTCCGCTGAACAATCCGGATGATCCGACATTTCCGGCAGCCAAACCCAACATCACAATCGACTACATAATGTCATACATCCCTACGGACAATCAAGTCGAAACCAAGCAAGCAGAAGTGATCAACGAGCCAAAAATGTCAGACCACCGACCGGTAATAGCAAAGATATATCTCCACTGATTATTTCAGCCATCTATAAAACAAGGACGGGGAAGCTTAGTGCGATACACACTGCTCCCCCGTCCTTGTTTCCGTCCAACGGCATTCAGTAATCAGACTTCCGGCATACCGGCAAGATTGGCCTTGATCTCATCATCCGAGATCTCAAAATTATGAAGATCCCCATTAATATACTGATTATATGACGGCATATCTATCAGCCCGTGACCTGACAGATTGAAAAGAATAACCTTTTCCTCTCCTGTTTCCTTGCATTTATTAGCCTCCCTTATTGTTGCAGCAATAGCATGACTACTTTCAGGCGCGGGAATAATACCCTCGCTACGGGCAAAAAGCACACCTGCTTCAAATGCCTCAAGCTGCGGAATGTCAACACCATGCATGAGACCGTCCTTGATCAGCTGGCTGACAATAGTTCCGGCACCATGATAGCGGAGCCCTCCTGCATGAATGTTGGCAGGACGAAAATTGTGTCCGAGAGTAAACATTGGAAACAGCGGTGTATATCCAGCCTCATCTCCGAAATCATAACGGAACTCTCCTCGGGTGAGTTTCGGGCAACTTGCAGGCTCCGCCGCAATAAACTCTGTTGTTTTTCCATCACATATATTGTGACGCATAAACGGGAAAGAAATTCCGCCAAAATTAGAGCCACCGCCAAAACAGGCTATCACAATATCAGGATAATCACCCGTCATCTCCATCTGTTTCTCGGCCTCAAGGCCGATTATGGTCTGATGCAATGTGACATGATTGAGCACTGAACCAAGCGTATATTTACACTTCGGCGTTGTTGTGGCAAGCTCTATTGCCTCCGAGATAGCAGTCCCCAGCGAACCCGAATGATTTGGATTCAAGGTTAGAATATTCTTTCCTGCACGAGTCGACATCGAAGGCGAGCCTTCGACTGCCGCACCGAACGTGCGCATTATGATACTTCGGTAAGGTTTCTGCTGCAGAGTTATCTTTACCTGATATACCGCCGCATCAAGTCCGAATACACTCGCCGCATAACTCAAAGCCGCTCCCCACTGGCCGGCCCCCGTCTCTGTCGTGACATTGGTGGTGCCTTCCATCTTTGCATAATAGCACTGAGGTAAAGCCGAGTTTACTTTATGGCTTCCAAGAGGTGTGGCGCTCTCATTTTTGAAATATATACGAGCCGGAGTCCCCAATGCTTTTTCAAGCCCGTAGGCACGCACCAAAGGTGTTGATCGATAAGACTTATATCTTTCGAGAACCTCCTCCGGTATGTCAATCCAGCGATCGGTTGTGTTAAGTTCCTGGCGACAGCATTCTTCCGGAAAAATAGGAAAAAGATCCTCTGCTTTCAGCGGCTTATGCGTTTTCGGATCTATCAACGGCATAGGCTTGTTGACCATATCAGCCTGAATATTGTACCACCTGGTGGGTATCTGGTCCTCCTGCAGGATAAACTTCTTTTGCTTGCTCATAAAGAATATGTGATAATTCAATAAAACCACGGCACACGACAGCCGGAGTCTTATACTGCCGATAGTTTGTCGCGAAAGTAATAAATTACGCTAAAAAAAGCACCCAATAAGTACCCGGCACTTTAACTTTTTCAAGTTTTTAATATTTTAACATGTACAACACATCATAGGGAATCAAAATTCGGTAAGTTTGCACTCGGATTTTTTACACGGTACAATAGGATACATGGCACGCGTAAATGCAATAGAAGAAGATGCGCAACTGGTTGGACAGCTACGTCAGCCCTCCACTTGTCGCGCCGCCATGAACGAGGTTATCAGGCGCTATTCCGAGCCACTTTACTGGCAGATACGCCGACTTGTAGAAAATCATGATGATGCCAACGACGTATTGCAAAACACGTTTATAAAAGCCTGGACATCTATAGAGAATTTTCGTGGTGACGCAAAACTGTCAACGTGGCTCTATAAGATCGCATTGAACGAAAGTCTTACCTTTCTGAATAAAGAACAGAAACGCCAAGGCATATCTATTGACGATGAAGAAGGTGGCATAGTACAGACTATTGAATCCGACGAATGGATCGACGGAGACGAGATCGCTTTAAAATTAAGAAAGGCGATTGCCACACTCCCCGAAAAGCAGCGTATCGTATTTAATATGCGTTATTATGATGAGATGCCTTATGATAAGATTTCGGAAATTCTTGGCACATCGGTAGGTGCGCTTAAAGCATCATACCATCTCGCAGTACAGAAAATCGAAAAATATTTCAACGAAAACGACTGATTTATAATCAAACCGGTCGTCAATAATTCAATTTTTACGATGCTTTATGCCGAAGTAGCCCTGCCGCTGCCGCTGAGCACAACATTCACCTACTCGATACCAGAGGTATTGAGCTCTCAGGTGCGTCCTGGACACCGGGTGATTGTGCCGTTCGGACTAAGGAAATACTATACCGGCATAGTTCTGTCGATATTGCCTAAAGCTCCGCAAGTTGAATTTGATATAAAAGAAATCGCAATGACCCTCGACAACGAGCCAATTGTAAGATATCCGCAAATCAAATTCTGGCAATGGCTTTCCGACTACTACCTATGTTCACTCGGCGATACATTCCGCGCCGCAATGCCTGCAGGACTAAAAGTGGAAAGCGAGACATACATAGAGATAAACCCCGATTACGACGAAGACGACACTATCAGTGAAAATCTTGGAGAACGTGAACTGACCTTGCTCGGCCTTCTACGTACCAAAGGGAAAATGGCCGTGCATGAAATCGAGAAGGCTACCGGCATAAAACGTGTATCGCAACTCGCCTCACAGATGCTTGACAGCGGCCATATCATAATATCGGAAAAACTTGTCGAGCGCTATCGCACACGCAAAGTGCCGTATGTAAGGATTTCCAACAGTTCACCCGACGGAATTGCATCGGCCTTTGCAGCCGTAAAAGGTGCAAAAAAACAGGAAATGCTGTTGCTTGCCCTGCTACAGTTGTCTGGAGTCGGTCGCCCCGGAGCAAAAGAAATGGAAGTCTCCCGACAGCAATTGCTCGAAAAGAGCAATGTAAGCGGAGCTATATTGCTTGCTGCCTTAAAAAAAGGAATTATTGAAATCTATCACAAAGAAATCGGCAGATTCCGTTATACTGGAAAAGCATCTGGTATTCTTCCCTCTCTGTCTCCTGCCCAAAGTATCGCACTGAAAGAAATCGGACATTGTTGGGAAACACATAATGTGACACTGCTTCGGGGTGTGACATCGAGCGGCAAGACCGAAATCTACCAGCACCTCATCGCACAGGTTCTCAATCAGGGAGAACAATGTCTTCTACTGGTACCGGAGATCGCACTGACCACTCAGCTCACTCAGAGGATGCAGAAAGTCTTTGGCGATAAGGTTCTTATATATCATTCCAGATTCTCCGATGCCGAGCGGGTTGAAGTATGGCGCAAGATGCTTCACAACGGCGGTCCTTGCGTCGTCATCGGTGCCAGATCGGCAGTGTTCCTCCCATTCGCGCAACTCAAACTTGTAATCGTCGATGAGGAACATGAAGCCAGCTATAAGCAATATGACCCTGCGCCACGCTACCATGGTCGCGATGCCGCAATTGTGCTTGCCTCGATGCATGGTGCCAAAACACTGCTTGGCAGTGCCACTCCTGCAATCGAGACCTATTGGAAAGCACTGGAGGGCAAATTCGGACTTGTCGAACTACTCGTACGCTATAATGATGCCAGGCTTCCGGCAATCGAGATCGTGGACATGACCAAGGCCCGCAAAAGCCACAGTGTGACCGGATCACTTGCCGATGCCACGGCCGATGCTACCGATAAAGCTCTTGCCGACGGGCAACAGGCGATATTCTTCCAGAATCGACGCGGCTATGCTCCACTTGTTAGGTGCCGAATGTGTGCATGGGTACCACGGTGCGAGCGCTGCGATGTCTCCCTCACCTATCACAAGCGTCTCGGACAGATGGTGTGCCATTATTGCGGCAGCAGCTACGCGGTGCCGCATATCTGTCCACAATGCAAAGAACCGGCAATCGAAGTAGTCGGATACGGCACCGAACGCATTGAAGACGAAGTACAGAAACGCTTTCCCACAGCCCGAATAAGCCGCATGGACCTCGACACCACGCGCAATAAAGATGGCTACGAAAACATAATAACCGAGTTTTCCAACGGAAAAAGTGACATATTGGTAGGCACTCAGATGGTTACAAAGGGACTCGATTTCGGTGGGGTAAGTGTTGTCGGTATACTCAATGCCGACACACTGATACATTTTCCCGATTTCAGGTCGACAGAACGAGCTTTCAACATGATGTCGCAAGTTGCCGGAAGAGCCGGACGACGTGAAGATGTTGAAGGAAGAGTGATGGTGCAGACCTATGATCCGGAAAATCCCGTGATAGTCAACATAAAAAACCAAGACTACAACTCCCACTACAAAACGGTGATCGAGGAACGGCAAAAATATCTTTATCCACCTTTTTCCCGCATTATAAACATATATCTGCGCCACCGCGATCCGGTTGCCGTAGCTACTCAGGCAGCTGCCTATGCCGAGGCGCTGCGCCAGGGACTCGGAGGACGTGTCTATGGGCCTGAGGAACCTCCTGTGGCACGAGTTCAACTTATGTATATCAGACGTATAATGCTAAAAGTTGAGCCAAACGCATCGATACAAAAAATAAAATTGTATCTTCGTGACGTTTTTGAGACAATGCACAACCGACAGGTGATGAAAGGGATTCAGGTCCACTATGATGTAGATCCTGTCTAAGAGAACTGACAAATTTTAAAACATAAAACCATAATTCCCGATGAAAATATCATCAATCGCGCCGCTTTGCCTTATCGCACTCGCGGCATCATGCGGACAGACCGAACGCTATAAGCTCACCGCCAATGTCGGAGACAAACACAACGACAAGGAAGTAATCCTTATTTCACGCAACAACAACGACACTATCCAGTCAGCTACAGTAGCCAACGGCACTGTGGTTTTCGAGGATACGATTTCCACCCCGATACTTGTGCAGATCCGCGTCAACGGCGGCCCTTCGCTTGGAGCAGCAGTACTTGAGTCAGGAGAAATCACATTCTCTCCCGAAACAGGAGCGACAGGCACAAACCTCAATAGCATTATGGCTGAGTTGAACGAAAACAGCGCCAGCCTCAACGCCAAGCTAATGGCAATCGACAATAACGACCCGAATGCCGGAACTCTGCGCAATGATCTATTCAGTGCATATCAGAAATATTCCGACAGCCTGATGAATGCAAATATCGACAATCCCGTAGGTGCAAGCCTTTTCATGGGAAAAGCCTATGACATGTCGATTTCGGAAATCGAAAAAACTCTAAACGACCATCCTTCTCTAAAAACCTATTCTTCAATTCAGAAGCAGCTCACAAGCAAAAAAGTAGCAGAAGAGACAGGCGAAGGCAAGCCATATAAAGATTTTGAGGTTCCCTACGAAGGAAAGACACAGACTCTTAGCAGCCTTATGAAACCCGGACATTACACCCTCGTAGATTTCTGGGCAAGCTGGTGCGGACCATGTCGCCGCGAGATTCCTGTGATCAAGGAGATTCTCGAAGAATATGGCCCCAAAGGGCTCGATGTAGTCGGTGTTGCAGTATGGGACCAGGTCCCAGAGACACTCAAAGCTATGGAAGAGCTTGAAATGACATGGCCGGTTATTATGGATGGCAAGAACATTCCGACAGACATGTACGGCATTCTCGGCATCCCTACAATTATCCTTATCGCACCTGACGGAACAATCGTCAGCCGTGGCAAACAAGGTGACAATCTTAAAGCCGCCGTTGCCGAAGCGATGAAATAAATATACATATTTACAATACAAAAGCCGTGATTCCAATAAAGAATCACGGCTTTTATATTTATCTGCCCTGCGGCTACTCCTGTGTGTCGATATCGACATGTTGTTTTAACAATCTTGGTATCGACAGCCTGACACTGGCCACCGAGTTTCCCGCCACGATTCCGGCTCGCGATGACACATTGCTATAGGCCGGTACAATCTCTCCCAATCCAACACTTCCGAGCGAACCTACAAGTCCGTCATTGGCTTCCCAAACCGACAACACATGTTTGTAGTAACTCTCCGACAGAGACATCAGGTCAATATCAAGTCCTACATCTTCATATTCAGGCAAATTATCCGGATTACTATAATAGAACTCACAGTCCTTTATCATGATATGCAGCGGATAGCTCTGACCAGAAATCTGCCGGTCCGAGAAGAAACTATAACCCCATGTCTCAGCTAAAACCGACTCCAGCGTCGACACATGTTCGGTAAAAAGAGGCTCGTTACTCATATCGACAGTCAAAGAACTGAAACCCGATCTCGCCTCCGATTTATCGTCGCGAAGATATGGCGATGATGACACATTTAGCTGATAGAAATTGGTCACGTCGTCAGGATCAGTAAAGTATATCAGAAGGCTTAAATCAAATCTGTATATATTCCCGGCAACCGAAACAGCGGATACCACAGGCTCAATCCTATCTATGGTCACAGACCCCGGAATACTCTCGACAGCCGAAGCATAACCGTATTTTTCAGAAAAGGCCTCAAGGCGTATATGGTCACCGCTTGCAGGAACATAGTTATCGGCGCAATATACCCGCAATACACGCTGATCGTGTATCCACGGATCAAAATCCATCTCAACCTCACGATAAACGAGATCTTCGGTATATTGATCGTTTACATATAATTTTACTACTGCATCTTTCACAGTAATACTGCTGTTATCGATTTCTAACAATTCGTCCCAACGCCAGGTGCGTGTCAGCTCAACCTGCAGTGGCTTTCCTGCTGTGACCGCGGCGTTCATGCAAAGTACCGATGTACTGTCTATTCCCGGATCAAAATCGGAGTAGCAAGACGACAGGGCGGTTGTGGCAAAAACCGCCGGAAGGATTATTCGTAATATATATTTCAGAACAGCCATGTGTAGGAAACTGAGGGTATGACAGGAATAAGTTTGATTTTCTGAAAGGTAGGATACATTACCAGATCACCTGTGACCGGATCGTAAGTATACTTTTCCGAATAGTCGCGTCGCACTGCTATTGTGTTCATATTGCAGTAAGCGTTATAAAGCGAAAAAGTCCAGTAACCGTTATTGGTGTATCGTTTGAAACTTAGGTCAAGCCTATGATAAAATGGCAACCTGTAGTTATTGACATCAGTGCCAAGCAACATATCATAGTGCCAAGGGCCAAGCATCGGGTCATTCCATAACTGTGTCGCAAGAGTAAAACGGTTACCGCTCATTCCGGTCCAGGCTCCTGACATTTCCCATTGGTCGTTTATACGCCAGTTAACCATTATATTGATTTTATGCCTGTTGTCAAACCGAGCGGGAAAAGGTTTACCCCCGTTCCGGTCGGCATACTGCCGGTCAGCCCACATGAGCGAATAAGCTATGTGTCCCGTAAATTTTCCAAACTCTTTCGACACCTTAAAGTCCAATCCTTTTGAAGTGCCCTTGCCGGGCGTAAGTTTTGAAGTCCAGTCAGAATCAGGAGGCAAAAGATAGTATTCGTCAGCGTATTCGAGAAGATTATCCATCCACTTCCAGTATCCTTCTACCGAACAGACATAATCTCTTACAGGCGAGTAATAGAATCCAACTGCAATCTTATCGGCTGTCTGAGGCATCTGACCACCTATTATCGGCACCCATTGATCTGTCGGCAGCGATATTGAGCTTTGCATCAATTGGTGCACGTATTGAACCGTGTGGGCGTATCCGGCTTTAATCGACAAACTCTCTCCTGCTGCCCAACGTGCGCTCAGCCGAGGCGAAATATGGGCATGAGCATGTCCTTCAATATCAAACACTGAAAAATGAGCTCCATAATTTATGCGAAGTTGCTTAAATGGTTGCCAGTCACCTCCGGCATACGCATTAGCCTCTCCCGCATGATACGACGTTACTCTATCGGTGATGATATTATCTATATTCTCGGCTGTAAGATGACGGGATGTGCGTGCAGGCATAAACGAATGATAAGTGTAACCGGCCCCAAAACTTATGTGATGTGACACATGAGGGTGCCAATCGAAATCTGCTTTCAGAATCCAGTCATTTATATTGTTCTCAGTCACCATACAATCTTTTGTAAATGACCTTGTAACGCCATCGATACGAGTACCGTTATCTTCTTCTGATATAAGCCGGGAAGCATAGCGTGAATACGCCGCGGTAAACCCTCCGAACAGTTTGGGATTCAACACATAATTCCAACCCAGCGATCCGACTATATTACCCCAGCGCAATTTATGGTAATCCTCCGAATAATCTACAATATCCTGCTGCTCGGCACTATCCTCATAGCTTTCCTTTACACGCAAATAGTCCTCTCCGAAATACAACATGGCATAAATTCTTGATCTGTCGGAGAAACGATGTGTAATCTTGGCGTTAAGATCTGTGAATGCATACCCAAAATTGTATTTATCATCCTTGTTTATCGCGTTGACAACTGCAAATGCCGGTATTGTGAGCAAATCATACCATGAGCGACGCAGAGCCACCGAATAGGATGTACCTCTGCTACCTATCGGACCGTCTATATTAAACGCGCCAGATGTTAGCCCAAGTTTTGCCGATCCATGATGCGCTTCAAGTGAACCGTCCTTTGTATTGACCTCCATATAAGATGACAGCCGACCGTCGTAGCGTGCAGGGAAAGATGATTTATAAAAGTCGACATTGCGCAATGCCTCGATATTGAAAGCCGAGAACAATCCACCGAAATGATTTACCTGATATAGCGGTATGTTGTCGAGCATATACATGTTCTCGTCAGTATTACCGCCATGTACATACATTCCTGCCATCCCCTCGATACCTGCAGAAATTCCCGGTTCAAGCTGAAGAGTCTTTATGACGTCACTTTCTCCAAAAATAACAGGAGTAGAAGCAATTGCCGCCTTACTGACATTGATAGTGCCTATCGACGGCGCGGAGAGAGCCTGCTCACGGTTACGGCTTCCCATAACCTCGACCTCTCTCAGAACCGTTGAACCAGAAGCAAGTGAAAAATCTACAGTCCTGTCCGTTTGCAGATCGACAGGCATCCCACTTGCTTCATATCCAAGGCAAGAAACAGAAATCGTGCTATGACCAGCAGGCACCGTCAACGAATAGAATCCCATCGTGTTGGTAGCTGCAATAGCTGTCTTGTTTTCTCCTGCTCCGGCACATGACACTATAGCACCGACAATCGGCTCACCGGAGCCTTGCTCCCGCACAAATCCGCTCATAGTGACCCGCACGGTTTCTTTACGCGGTTTCCGAGAGAGAATTATATTGTCACCGTCTATCGTATACCTTATACCAGTAGAACCGAGCATCTGAGCCAACACTGATTCCAGCGTAGCGTTATCGGCATTTACACTGACCGTAATCCCCCGCAACAAATCAGACGCATAAACAAAGTTCTTTCCACTCTGCCCCGCTATTTGTCGGAATACTACATCGGCTGGCTGGCTTTTTACATGAATTGTTATGTCGTCGGCACTGATTTCCAAGACCGACAGCAATAGAAACCCCAATATAAGGGCATATTTAATTTTCATCGGCTTATTGTCTACCTATTCGGAAATGGAAAGATGTGTATCAAGCGTAAGATTAATTGCCTCTACAAGATCCTGCGCAGTACCCTCATAACTCAATGTAAGGCGCATCGTATCTGTAGAATTACGGCCGTGCACCTTCACTCCATATACTTCCTCTATACGAGTGGCCACACTGTCAAGCGGTGTGTCGGCAAACTCTATACGTTTCACTTCCGCCAATACTTCTCTTGTAGGCTCATGGTTTCCATCTACCACTGTTTCCGGAATATTATTTGCCTCATGTACTTTTACATACACAAATGCGGCCGATGCAGCCAAAACACATCCTGCCAGGGCAGCCGCGACACCCCGCCACCTCCACAAGCCTGTGTGACGCACAAACCGGCGGTGGGCTATAAATGCATCCCGCCTGTAATAATGCGACACAAAATCTACAGATTCTCTAAATTGTTTTTCCATACCCCTTAGACAAAGAATCCCCCGAAACTCCCTATCCGATTTTCATAAAAAAGACAACAGCACCGAAAAATTCCGCAAATGATTAATGTCTGCCGAGTTTCGCAATACTCGCAAAGCTTTGGAAATCTGGTTATCGACGGTCTTTATAGAAATCCCGAGTTCCTGGGCTATTTCACCATACGACATGCCGTCGCGCTTGCTCATCAGGAAAATTTCACGACATCGCTCAGGCAGACCATCGATTGCCTTCCACAACTGCGCATCACGCTCCGAGCGGTTCACATTATGATCGTTTACAGCAATATCCATTTCCTCAGACAGGACCGTTGTCTTATTTTTCTCTCTAAGCCATTGAATAGCCGCATTGTAGACTGTCCTATACATGTAGGACTTCAGATTCTGTATCTCGTCAACTCTTAACCAGGCCGCTTCAAATGCCGACTGTACAATATCCTGCGCGACATCTGTATCCCGCACAATTCTAAGCACATACATACCCAACGGTAAAAATAAATCGCCATATTGCTTTTGAAAAATAAATTCATTCATATCGGCTTATTTGACAGGTAACTGAGGATTTATAAAATGCACTTCTTTTTTTGCTCGCGTAACCGATGTGTATAACCACCGATAAAAATCAATTCCTTGTACCTCCGGCGGGATATATCCCATATCCACAAAAACCGAATCCCACTGTCCTCCCTGCGACTTATGACATGTGACCGCGTAGGCATACTTAATCTGCAGTGCATTGAAAACAGGATCATAACGCAGCATTTTAAGACGTCGCTCCACTGATATTGACGCCGGGTAACGCTCGGAGTCCGATATGGCAACCTCCACAAGCTGCTGCATCTGATCGTGCGAAAGAGCCGGTGTATCGGATATCAAAGCATCAAGCGATACCTTCACTTCCAATTCAATATCCCGATCGGGAAAAGCAAGTATTATATCCGCGAATTTCATACCCATGCGCTCCTCTACACCGTGTACTTTTACAACACGGGCAATATCGCCGTTGGCTATGAAGTCAAAACCTTTGATCCTGCTGGTCCAGAAATAATTATTTTTTGCAATCATGACAAGTTCTCCCGGCACAAGCATTTCCTCGCGTTCGAGTATCTGATTGCGTATGGCAAGATTATACTGTGTGGCCGCGCGGTTCGACCGAGTGACCACAATGGTTTCCTCCACTCCATAACGGGCATAGGCATCGGCAATTTCGTCGGGAAGGTCGCTCCCATCGACAGCCTCCACATCCTCAAACGGCGACAATGTGAGTTGTGGTACCGGAAGCGGATCAATGCGCATCGCTTTCCGTAGCCATGTAGCATTGTAAAGCACCCCCGACTCTACAGCCTGACGCACGGTAGCAGTGAGTACCACACGCGTCACTTTAAGCCCGAACGATCGCAGCACATCACGTGACATTGCCGGACTTTCAGTACACCCTACAGGAGGCAGCTGCGCAGTATCGCCAAGCAGAATCAGCCGACAACCGTCTGACATATACACATACTGAATGAGATCATCAAGAAGACTCGTGCATGTGACATGATTATCAGCTCCTATCATCGAAGCCTCGTCGACAATGAATACAGTACCGGGACGGGCTGTGTTTTCGGCAAGAGCGTTGAACTCTCCGGAGTCCGGATCAGTATGATATATGCGACGGTGTATCGTGTAGGCAGGATGTCCGGCAAACCGACTGAACACCTTGGCAGCACGCCCGGTAGGTGCAAGCAACACACTGCGACGCCCTACTGCGGCAAGTGCCTTAACCATTGCACCGACAACCGATGTTTTTCCTGTTCCTGCATAACCGTTAAGCAGAAACACCTCATTATCGGGGCCCTGCGGCGAATTGCAGAATCGGGAAAGCGCATCGATAAGAGCGACCTGCTGCCCGGTAGGCTGATAATGCAGATTATCTATTATCAGACGTGAGAAATCAGCGGCATCCACCATCCTTTAAATCAAACTTTACTCCGGGACACTGATGTGGCTGATGTCACGCAGGCGACTCCGGCAAAAATAAGAAGTGACGCCATGCCTTTCACCAAGCCGAATATCGCAAGTCCCATCAGTGAAGCAAGTATCGCAGCAGTTACAGGCTGCAAGTAGGCATACATTGATACCACTGTAGGTTTTAGCCTTTTTTGTGAAAAAGGTATCAGCATATAGGCGATAAAAGTAGGAAATATCGCAATATAGGCTACCGACCACCATGAAACCGACGAAACAGCACCCCAGTCGGCATCAAGCAGCCATGGAACAGTGCAAGGTACCCATGTAAGCGATGAGAATATAAACATCCACTTCATGAGTGTAAAAGGCGGATACTTGCGTATGATGCCAAGAAACGACACATAGTAAATCGCCGCGCACAATTGCGCGCCAAGGCAAAGGGCGTCGCCGAGAAGTGGATTTGATGCTATTTCGCTTACCGAGTCATAAAACGACAGAATGAGAGCACCCCCTATGCCGAGCACGACCCCAAACACTTTCAGCGGTGTCATTGGCATACCTATGAAAATAGCCGACAGTATAAGCGTGAATACCGGTGTTGTAGTGCACATAACAGCAGTATCGACCGGAGTAGTATAACTTATACCGAGAATAAACAATCCCTGATTGGCGCTGATCATTATTACCGATGCAATAAAGATCTTCCATAAGTCGCGACGGTCAATAGGAATGTCTCCAGTTATGCGTGATGGCAGTAAGGATGCTAATAAAAACAATAACGTCCCTCCGAAAATGCGTAAAGCAGAAAGGGTGATTCCCGAAATCACACCTTCCTGCATTACAGCTTTTGCGACAGGGGACATAGCGCCCCACAATATATTTGCTACGATCATCGCGATATGACCTTCCCACGACCGGGAATTTTCCATCGCAACCGACCGGCTTACTTCTGGAGAGTCCACTCTACGCCGTCCTTTGTGTCTTTAATTGTGAATCCCATTGCAGCAAGACGATCACGGATAAGATCACTTGTAGCCCAATCCTTCTTTGCTTTTGCCTCAGCACGTATTGACAGCAACAGATCTATTGCCTCCTCATAAGGGCGGATCGACATCGACGCTCCTCCTGCGGAATCGTTCTTTATACCGAGAATATCATAGAGGAATGTGTCGAACGTACTCTTAAGAGCCTCAATATCTCCCGAAGAGAGCTTCAGACCGGCATCTTTCGCCGAATTGATTATACGGCAAGCTTCAAAAAGATTGGCGATAACAATGGGAGTATTTAGGTCGTCGTCCATCGCCTCATAGCACTTAGCAGCAACCTGCAGAACCTCATCGGACGCAGGGGCATCAGAAGCCGGCTTAAGCTCATCAAGACGCCTGCGACCATCGAGCATACGCTGAAGTGCTTTCTCCGACGCCTGCAATGCTTCATTGCTGAAATCAACAGTAGAACGATAGTGGGCCTGCAGGATGAAAAACCTGATCGTCATAGGCGAATACGCCTGGGCGAGCAGCGGATGCGTTCCCTCAAAAAACTCGTCAAGAGTAATGAAGTTACCGAGCGACTTGCCCATTTTCTGCCCATTTATAGTGATCATGTTGTTGTGCATCCAATACTTCACAGTGTCACGACCATTTCGTGCGACCGACTGTGCTATCTCGCATTCATGATGTGGAAATTTGAGATCCATACCGCCACCATGAATATCAAAAGGCACTCCGAGATACTTCTCACTCATTGCAGAGCACTCAAGATGCCAGCCGGGGAAACCTTCACTCCATCCCGATGGCCAATGCATGATATGCTCCGGAGAAGCCTTCTTCCAAAGAGCGAAATCGGCTGGGTTATTCTTCTCCTTCTGGCCGTCGAGCACACGAGTCTCACTGAGAAGCTCATCTATATTTCTTCCCGACAGCTTTCCATAGTGATGATCGGCATTATACTTAGGTACATCGAAATAGACCGATCCGTTGCTCTCATAGGCATATCCGGCATCAAGTATTTTCTTAACATACTCGATCTGTTCTATTATATGGCCTGAGGCATGCGGCTCGATTGTCGGGGGAAGCACATTGAGCATTTCCATCGCCTTGTGATAACGGTTCAGGTAATGCTGGACAACTTCCATAGGCTCAAGCTGCTCAAGGCGGGCCTTTTTTGCGATCTTGTCCTCTCCCTCATCGGCATCATGTTCAAGATGGCCTACATCAGTGATATTACGCACATATCGCACCTTGTAGCCGAGATGACTCAGGTAACGAAAAAGAATATCGAATGTGATCGCAGGACGAGCATGACCGAGATGTCCGTCGCCATAGACAGTTGGACCACATACATACATGCCGACCATACCCTCATGCACCGGCACAAAGAGCTCTTTGTGCCGTGACAGCGAGTTATAGATCGCCAGATTGTTTTCTTTTATCATATCGCAGTTGTTGATCAGATGATCTATCAGGCCATGAATGGATTGGGGATCTCGCCATTGCCACCCGAACGGCCACCCTGTCCGGCAGGCCCTACAGGACGTTTCGGCTCAATGGGGCCGAAAGCCGCCTCATATTTGCGTATATTGTCAGTGAGAGCAAAAAGAAGATTCTTTGCGTTTTCCGGAGTCATTATGATGCGCGACTGCACCTTTGCCTTGGGCATGTTGGGTGTCAAGGCGATAAAATCGATAAAAACCTCTCCGGGTGTATGGGTTATTGCTGCAAGATTGGCATAGTGCCCCGAAGCAACTTCGGGAGTGAGTTCGATCTGTATTTCCTGAGGATTTTTCTTTGGCTGTTCCATGACAGTGTTATATTGTAGATTTAAGTTTATTATTCTTTTGTGAAGATGAAAGTATCGGTATCGAGATTGGTATTGGCCAGTTCGACTTTAATTCCTCTGATCCAAGGTTGCCCCCACAACGCACTTATATCAAATGAAGAATAAAGCTGACGCTCAAAATTCTCAACCGGCTTTGACATGCGATGCACCAGACGCACTGTCGGCACAGGATTCCGTGCTTCAACATCGGCAGCATCGACAACAAGCAAGAACTCGCGGGATTCCTCTGAATATGTCAGACGCGCTCTCACATTCAGATAATTGCCAGAGCGCCAGATACTATATAAGAAAACTCCGTCGCGACGCCAATCCTCAATAGAGTTTTCAGTACCTTTGGGGCTCACCATAAGCTCCGAATTGTAGATAGTGGAATATCCTCGTGTCGTGATTGTACCGCTCTCATAGGGAATGCCATGAGGTATATAAGCAAGCATAAGTCTGTCACCGACCGATATTTTTGACAAATCGACAACTGCTCTGGGATCTGTGTAGATGATTTCCTTAGACCCATCAGGACGATAAAGAGAGAACACACTTCCCCGCTCATCGCTCTGCTCTTTAAGACAGACAATATCATAGCTGCACGGTGTTGACTCTTCATGGTCTCCGTCGGAACACGAAGTCAGCAGCACTATTATCAAAAAAATTATGTAACTCAGATTGCGCATGGTGAAATTTCGCCGTCGGTAATGCGGAATATGCTGTCGCATCGTGATGCAAGCGACTCGTCGTGTGTGACTGTAACAAATGTAGTGCCATGAAGATCGCGCAACCTGAAGAATATATCATGAAGATCACGACGATTACGTGAGTCAAGACTGCCCGACGGTTCATCGGCAAGGACTACCGATGGAGTGTTGACAAGTGCTCTTGCCACAGCTCCACGCTGAGCCTCTCCGCCCGAAAGTTCTGTAGGCTTATGACCGAGACGATCTCCAAGTCCCACCTCCCGAAGAAGCGGCATAGCCATTTCAGCCGCCCGCGACGGTGTCATTCCGGCAATGAGCGCCGGCATCATCACATTTTCAAGCAATGTGAACTCCGGCAAAAGCTGATGGGCCTGAAAAACAAAACCTATATGCTTGTTACGAAACCGTGATATACGACGGTCAGACAACATAGACACATCAACTCCATCATAGATCACTTGTCCCGAATCCGGACGATCCAATGTACCTATGATGTGAAGCAATGTTGATTTTCCGGCACCACTGGGTCCGACAATAGCAGCCACCTGATGATCAGGAATTACAAGACTCACCCCACGTAAAACGTGGAGCGAGCCATAGCTTTTGTGTATGTCGGTTACCTGAATCACTTTTGTGAGTCTATATCCTTAAGCAGTGTCTCAACTGCAACACGGAGCTGTGTATCCTCTCCGCTCTGCAAAGCTTCAGGGGTATTTGTCACATGCACATCCGGATCAAGTTGAGAGTTTTCAAGATAAGTACCTTCATGAGTGCGGTATCCTGTCACAGGAATACCGAATACCATCGAAGGATCCTGCATGGTGACCCAGTTGACCGAAGTCATCGTACCAGGCACAGGACGCCCCACCAGTTTGCCGAGACCCATGTGGCTGTAGACCCATGGCGTGCCGTGGGCATTGCTGTAGCATGGTTCCGCCATGACCATTATGCTTGGCTTGTTCCAGCGCCGGGAAGGCATGGCGCAAGCCTCGACACCACGCACAACCTGTGTGAAGTAATGCTTGCCTGAAAACAGCACTTCTACATCCTCATGCAGTCGGCCACCTCCATTCCAGCGCACATCAATCACTATGCCGTCGCGGTCATTGTATTTACCAAGCACGTCGGCATACATGTCGCGATAGCTCGGATCTCCCATCGACCGGATATGCACATATCCGAGGCGACCATTGCTCCAACGATCCACGTCGGCAGCCCGCTGCTTTATCCAACGGCGGTAAAGAAGCTCATTCTCCTGAGATGCCGAAATCGGAACAACAACCTCTCTGTCGGTCTTACCTGACTTTGTCGTAAACTCAACAAGAGTTTTCTGTCCTGCCAAATTAGCAAGAAGAGGCTCTACAGGCTCACCGGATTTCAGCTTCTTACCTCCGATAGCAGTGATAACATCACCGGCCTTTATTTTACTCCACGACTTGTCCATAGGGCCGCCATCGATCACCTCGCTCACAACAAGGCCGTCACGGTTTCTGGCGGTCATATCATACATCAGGCCAAGCGATGCCGTACGGTCAAGATTCGGATTGGCCGGTGCTGTATACCTTCCACCTGTATGCGATACATTCAGCTCGCCAAGCATCTCCGAAAGCAGTGTGGCAAAATCGTAGTTGTTGCTGATATGCGGCAGGAAACGACGGTAATGCTCCGTGAGATTCTCCCAATCAACACCATGCATATTTTTTTCATAGAACCGCTCACGCTCCTGACACTTCACATAGTCAAACATGTATTCACGTTCGGCCGCCTCATCAAGACTCATTGTCCCGCTGAACGATATAGGCGTAAGCTTATCGGACTTAGGATCGAGTTTACGCATTGTACGAGAAAGCAGGAAGTAGTTTTTACCATCCTTGTCTGAAACAAGAGAGCCACCTCCTACATTTTTGGAAACAAGTTTCACGTCTCCTTTGCGCAAATCTTTTTTCCAAAGATCATAACCGCCTTCAAACGCGCTGAGATAAAATAGAGAAGCTCCGTCAGCAGTAATAATTGCATCGCCAAGATTTGAAGAGTTGGGGGTCAGACGTATGATACGATCCTGAATGCCGTCAGGCTCGACAACAATCTCTTTTACCTTGTCTTCATTCTTTTTGTCCTTTTCCTCCTTTTTCCCGTTATCCTTTTCCGCACTCTTCTTTGCATTTTCCTTTTCAAGCTCTGTACGCAGCGCATAGTCCTGCTCGCTCAAACGGAACTTATCATAGGCGTCAGAGTTAAGAAACACAATCATGACATCCTGCTCCGAACCCCATGATGCATGAGCACGCATACCATAACGGTCCGATCCGAACATGACAGCATTTCCATCAAGGACAAATTTAGGCGATTCATCGAAATAGCCGGTCTCGGTCAGAGGTATCAAAGTACCGTCGGCGGCATTTACAAGAATAATGTCGGAATATGGATCATGATGATGCAGAATACCGTCCATCACAATCCAACGGCTGTCAGGGCTCCATGAGTAACTGATCGAGCCACCACGCGAAGTGTGGGTATGGCCATCGGTAATTTGCTTTACATTCCCCGATGCCACATCCATGACCATCAGTTTATTTCTATCGGCTACAAATGCAAGCTTACTGCCATCCGGACTGTAGGACGGGCATGTGCGCTCAACACCGTCGGATGCCGGAAAGAGAGCTTCTTCAGTTATGATTGTAGCATTGGCAAAATCCGGATCTCCGTCATGGCCTACTGTTGCCTTATATATATTCCAATGCCCGTCGCGTTCTGAAGTGTATACAATCGCCTTACCATCAGGCTGCCAGTTGATCTGGCTTTCACCTTCTACTGTTTTTGTAATCTGGCGTGTTGTCGGGAACTCTACCGATGTCACAAACACATCGCCACGATTGATAAATGCGATCTGCTTGCCGTCGGGCGAAGGCACCCCTCCCTGTGCACTGCTGACAGGAATGCGTTTAACCGGCTGATAAAAATCGGCAGAGAGTGAAATATCAACTTTTGAAGGCTGAGAGCCAGGGCGCATAGTGTATATCTCTCCATCATAGGTGAAAGCGAGAGTGCCGTCACCTGCTCCTGAAAGGAATCTTACCGGATGTGACTCAAACGAGGTCACAGCAGAAGGAGCAGCACCCTTGCGAGGTTCCATTGAATAGACATTCATGGATCCGCCATTGCGCTCACTCAGGAAATAAAGTGTTTTTCCATCCGGAGAAATGACAGGATTGCGATCCTCTCCCCCACGCTCTGTGAGATTTACATGCTTGCCGCTTTTTAGGTCGAACATCCAGACATCGCGCGTGTCGGAAGATGTATGATGTTTACGCCATTGATCCTCAAAACCCTTGATATCCTGATAATACAGTATATTCTTATTTACCGGCGAAAATACCGGATAGAGCACCGGTGTCGCAGATACAAGCATCGGACGTCCGCCCTCAACCGGCACGCTATAAAGCTGCGTAAGCCTTGATGAAGGAAATGCGGCCGTCTCCGCTGTAGGAGTCTTAAATGCAGAGAACAGCAATGATTTTCCATCAGGAGTAAAAGCCTCTGGTGTTTCTGCGCCTGAATCAAAAGTAAGGCGTCTGACTTCTCCTCCGGTTGCATCAGTAATATATACATCAAAAGATCCTGCCCGATTTGAGCGGAAAGCCAATGAACGACTGTCAGGCGACCATACCGGCGATGCCTCATAATACTGATCGGTCATTGTGATACGTGTAGCGTTGCCACCGGCGGCAGGCACTGTCCAGATATCACCTTTGTAGGTAAATGCTATTTTCTGCCCATCAGGAGAAATAGCGGCATCGCGCATAAACAGAGGTGTAGTAGCTGTCGCTCCGAAAGCTATAACCGAAATAATGGAGAGAATAAATTGCTTTCTCATTGCAAATGACTATGTCGTATAAAATACGATGGGTTTATTTCAAAAACAACAAGAGGGCGATAGCAGCCAAGACTGCTGCTGCCATCGCCCTCTTGCCTTATTATTAAGCGATAGCGATATTACTCGTGCTCGTATTTGAGAGTCATAGTAGTAGGATCACACACCTCAGTCGGACCAAAATACTGGATAGGACCGGGATATATGAACTCTACACCTGACGCCCAGTTCTGACGCTGCTCGGCAAACTTGAGGAACGGCTTTCCGTCGAGCTTTACAAGCGCTTTCTGAATCACCGGCTTCATTTCTCCGTGGCGACGTTCCATATTCATCATCATGGTTACAGGAATACCACCGGCAACCCATTCAGCAGCAGGAAGGGTGAGCTTGCGCACCGACGACATATAGCCGGTAACACCAGCCTCTATAAGCTGAGCGGCATTGAAACCAAGTGAGTAGCAATAGTCGGCGTCGAAGTTTGACGGATCAGCACAACGTCCTTCATATCCGAAGAAATGGTGAAGAGCCGAGAATTTACCAGTGTAGACACCTTCTTCTTTGAGGGTACGGAGACGTTTGCCAACCATTTCACTCAGAAGTTTCTCTGTCTCGATAAGAGATACCTGCACATTGCCGTGGGGGTCACGATCAAGCGAAAGCTGACGTGCAACACCCCCAGGAAGCGAAGCATAAGCCTCGGCATTTTCCTTGTCAAGATGCTCTATGATCCATGCACGCTGCTCTGCGGCATTGTCAATCACACCAAATTCAGCGGCCTTTTCAGCAAGAAGGTCATTGAGTTGCGCTATAAGACGCTTCATAGCAGGAATAAACTCGATGAGTCCTTCAGGAATGAGAATAGTTCCATAGTTCATACCTGCATTGGCACGAGCCACGATAACCTGCGCGATGTTCTCTATAATATCATTGAGAGACAGATTCTTCTCCTCCACTTCCTCCGAGATGATACAGTAAGTCGGCTGAGTCTGCAGAGCGCACTCAAGAGCGATGTGGGAGGCTGAACGCCCCATGAGTTTGATAAAATGATAATATTTTTTAGCGGAATTGCAGTCACGCTGAATGTTTCCGATCACCTCAGAATAAACCTTTGTTGCCGTATCAAAACCAAAGGATGTCTCGATAAGGTCGTTTTTGAGGTCACCATCGATAGTCTTGGGGCAACCTATCACCTGAACACCTGCGCCAATCTGCTTGTAATACTCGGCAAGAACCGCTGCATTTGTATTGGAGTCATCACCACCAATTATCACGAGAGCAGTGATACCAAGCTCCTTGAGTATTTCGAGACCTTTGTCGAACTGTTCTTTCTTCTCAAGCTTAGTACGGCCTGATCCAATTATATCGAAACCGCCTGTGTTGCGATAGTCGTCGATGATTTCAGAGGTCAGCTCAATATAGTTGTGGTCAACAAATCCACCGGGCCCCATGAGAAATCCATAAAGACGGCTGTCGGGGTTAACACTCTTGATACCGTCGAAAAGACCGCTGATGACATTGTGTCCGCCGGGAGCCTGGCCACCTGAAAGGATCACGCCTACATTAAGAGGCTTACCTTGAGCGCCACCCTCCGCAACTTCAAAAGTAAGCTCGGGGAGACCGTAAGTGTTAGGGAAAAGTTTTTTGATTTCCTCCTGATCAGCCACCGACTGAGTGGGACGTCCTTCAACTACCTTGACAGCGCCTTTGAGCACCTGAGGCAATTTAGGCTGGTAGGCCGAACGGGCCTTCTGCAATGCACTCTTTTTCATTCTTGCTATTTGATTTTTGTCTATTTACCCAATAGAATTCTTACCACAAAAATAGGGATTTTTTTCTTTACGGTCAAACGCATATATCTTTGCATATAATATTTGCCATACTTTTTCAATCCACACGATTTTTCCATGGGCGCACTGCACATTTTCAATCCGGGCAACGATCTTGCCCTGGCGTCGGGACAACGTTATTATACCCCTCCGACAGCAGCCGTAACACTTGAGCGTGCCGGAGTATGGCTTCCGTTATTGCTTGGAGAGAAAGGCGACTACATACTGGCCGAAAAAGAAACCTACATTCCAGAAGAACTGAACCAGCACTGGGACCATGGCATGAATCTATGGAATAGAGAACCTGTCTGCGAATTAAAGCCATGGGGATGGTCGCAATGGTCGATGGAATGCTTTAAAAGAGCATTCAAAAGAAGAGAAACCAAATGGAATGAGAACCTGGTCAGGAACATCGACATCCAACGGATAGAAAACCTCAGTCACCGGCGCACATCCATAGCAGTACATCGTGAAATAAAGTCCGGACTTGACCCCATCGAAGCATTCAGCCTCAACGAAGCCGAATCAGCATTACATCACTGGAAGAATGTTGTAGGCAAATCGCCTCTATCAGGTAGTGGGCGTGGCGTTTTTCACGGATCTCTCAAATCGTCCGATGTATTTTTATCCCGTTGTAATGCCACAATTTCCCGACAGGGATCAGTGATGATCGAGCGTGAACTTGAAAAGATAGCCGAATTCGCCATGTTATTTACCATGAATCGCAAGACAGGTGTAAAATTCACCGGATATTCTCTGTTTGAAACAACAGGAGACACATACTCCTCCAACCTGCTCCTTCCGGATTCAGAAATACTACGGATCGTTTCCCGACTATGCCCGACAACAAATCTCTCAATGCTACAAGAGCAGATGGAAACCATCATGGGCAATATAATCGGCTTTCCCGTACCCTACGAAGGCTATTTCGGGGTAGACATGATGATCTACAATGACAACAACACTCCCAAAATCAATCCATGTATCGAGGTAAACATGCGGTCAACTATGGGCGTAGTATCATGGAAAGCCTCTTCTCGGCTTTTGCATCCGGAATCCCGTGGAAGATTCGGTCTTTCCACATCCATGAAAACAAAAAACAGCAAACCTGCAAAATGGATCAACGGACGACTTGCAGAAGGATACATCTCTCTTTCATCACCACAAGAGGAATTACAGTTTTACATTGAAGCAGAAAAAAGCCGCATCGACTGAACGATACGGCTTTATTTCATAATTGAACGAACCGGAAGATCAAGCGATCGTATCCTGCCCGTAAGGATTAGGACCATACTGATTAGGACCAAGCTGCGAAGGAAGGGCAGCAAGGACAATATACCAGATAGAGCCGATAAATGGAACAAGCGAGATAAGCACCCACCAACCCGAACGGCCTATGTCATGCATGCGACGAATAGAAACAGCAATAGACGGAACAAGGATTGCAAGCACATAGGCATAGTATACATACATGAACAATTTACCTATAATAGCTCCAAGAACCGCAAGAACCATAACAACCGCTACATTGAACAGCGCAAAATACCAGTACTCTGCACGAGGCGAGCGACCATTGAAGTCGGCATACTTGTTGAAACAAGACTTTACGGCTTCAGCAAATGAAATGTTTTGTGACATAAAATATTGTTTTAATTATTATGATCCGGCCAAACCGAATGCCAATTACAAATTTATAACAAAAAACAACAACCAGGCACAATAATTAACAAATTCTGACATGTGAATATTTTTTTTTGCTTTAGGGCTCTAATAAGTCTATCTTTGTAGAACTACAAAACTGCACATGAATTACAGTTTCCTTGATTTTTTAGGGCTGCTCGGATCAGTCGGGTTGTTCCTCTACGGCATGAAGGTGATGAGCGAGGGCCTTCAGAAAGCTGCCGGCAATCGTCTGCGCACCATTTTGGGCGCAATGACCCGTAACCGTTTCGCGGGAGCGCTTACGGGAATCTTCATCACAGCATTGGTTCAAAGCTCATCGGCATCAGTGGCGATGGTCGTAGGCTTTGTCAACGCCGGCCTTATATCACTGGCACAGTCCCTTGCTGTCACATTAGGTGCCAATGTCGGAGCTACATTCACCATGTGGATTATCTCTCTGTTCGGCTTCAAGGTAGACGTAGCTACCGTCGCAGTCCCGATTCTCGCGTTCGGAGTGCCTATGCTGTTTGCCAAAACAAGCCGCACAAAATCAATAGGAGAACTCCTTATAGGCTTTGCACTTCTGTTCATGGCGCTGTCGCTGATAAGCAGATATGTACCCGACCTACAGAGCAACCCGGAAATGTTTGCTTTTCTGGAATGTTATGCCTCAATGGGCTACGGATCAGTCATCGTATTCCTGTTTGTCGGCATTATAGTCACAATGCTTATCCAATCGTCGGCTGCCACATTTGCCATCACACTGATCATGTGCAGCAAAGGATGGATATCATTTGATCTCGGATGCGCGATCATCCTCGGATCCAAAATAGGCACTACAATCACTCCCATATTAGCATCATTGAGCGGAAATATAGGCGCAAAACGCGCAGCCATAGCAATGCTCCTTTTCAACACAGCGGGAGCGATATGGGTAATGGCTATATTTTATCCGTTCTGCGATCTTTGCGCCTGGATTACTGAAAAATTCGGACAGGGAGATCCAAACCTTCTCTACGGATTCGTCAACGATCTTCAGACAACATCGCCCGATATCTACAATCATCTGTTTGACGGCACACTCCCCGCAGGCAATGCCACACTAAACACCATGACCCAGATGCAAGTGAGCGTATCGTTCGGCATGTCGGTATTCCCGACGCTTGCCACGACCCTCAACATGCTCATCATGATATGGTTTACCAATGCCTATGTAAAAATACTTGAATGGATCATTCCTTCACGCCACCGCGAAGAAGAAGAGTTCACCCTCAAGTTTATCTCGCGCGGACTACTCGGCGTGTCGGAGCTTAACATCGCGCAAGCCGAAAAAGAACTGGAAGTATTTGCCGAACGCGTCGGGCGCATGGTGGGAATGGCACAGACCCTGGTGCACACCAAACCGGGCAACGACGATTTCAACCGCATTTATTCACGACTTGAAAAATATGAGGAAATTTCCGACAGAATGGAGCTGGAGATCGGAAACTTCCTGAAACATGTAGCCGAAGGACGTCTCTCCAACATCTCAAAACGACATGTGGCAGGGATGCTTTCAATCGTCACTGAGATCGAAAGTATTGCCGACTGCTGCCTTGGAATAGGGAAAATACTCTTGCGCAAACAGCAGGCCAACGTGCATTTCAACGAGAAGATATATCATAATATCGACACGATGTTTGAGTATGTTGACAAAGCCATGACCAACATGGTAAAACTCCTGTCGACAGTAGAGACTCCGCACGAAAGCGATATACTGACATCGTACAACACCGAGCGCGAACTGAACAATAAACGCAACCAGCTCCGAACCGAAAACATAACAAACATAAACGAGAACCACTACGAATATCAGGCCGCAATCTTTTATATGGACATCGTGAGTTGTCTTGAAAAGACCGGCGACTACATCATAAATGTGGTTGATGCAGTGCGGACCGACTTCCGCAACAACAATTAAGCCAGTCATGTGATGTTTCCGACCAGCGTAGCCATAGGTATGGACATGCATCCATCGGGAGTACACACTCCTGACAACATTATCCTATCCGTTATACTGGCCCTGTTTGTGATCATGGGACTTAATGCCTCTCATCTCAGACATATAGTCTCGACATTTTTCGCCGATCTTTTGTCACACAGATCACGTGCAAACATATTTGACGTGCACAATACAGCCTCAGATACCCGAATTATCCTGCTCATGCTTGTGCAGACATCCATATTTGAGGGCATTCTACTTGCAGGCTGGAGTTCAACAGTTGCCACAAGCGATATGGCCTATGCCTCACGTGCCGGCATTTTATCAGCTATAGCCGCCGTTTTCAATCTGTTTTCCTACATTGCAAGTTCGACAGTAGGCTATGTGTTTACAACACCCCAGAATGCAAGCCTGTGGCGCCATACGCTGATCACTTCCCAAGGGATTCTCGGCATCAGTCTTCTTATTCCGACCACCGTATCGGTGCTATGGACCGACAATCCGGCATGGATATATATTTCAGGAATATCTTTATATATCCTGATGCGTATGTGCTACATTTATAAAGGGATTTCATTTTTTTATAACAATATATTATCGTCTTTTTACTTTATTTTGTATCTTTGCGCCCTTGAAATCATCCCGGTAATTGTTGTCGGCCGTGCCGCGCTCTTGCTATCGGTCGGGACATAGACATCTACCCTGTATTGATTGGAATCTACACAAGGAACAGCCTTCCTAAGCTTAATCCAATTAACCATTCTAAGCGTGAAGATAAAAAAAATACTGGTTTCCCAGCCTCAGCCTTCGTCGGGCAAATCGCCTTATTTCGACATCGCGAATCGCCATGGTGTAGAAGTGGTATTCCGCCCTTTTATCAAAGTGGAGGGGTTGTCGGCAAAAGAATTCCGCCAGCAAAAGATCAACATCTCAGATTTCACGGCAGTCATTTTCACTGCCCGTACTGCTATTGATCATTTCTTCCGTCTTTGTGAAGAGACACGCGTAAGCGTACCTGACACAATGAAGTATTTTTGCACCAATGAGCAGATCGCGCTCTATCTTCAAAAGTACATCACATTCCGCAAACGCCGTATATTTTTTGGATCCACAGGTAAACTTGACGGTTTGGTCACAATGCTGCAGAAACATAACAAAGAGAAATTTCTCTATGTTGTGTCGGATGTACATGATGGCGCCGACGTAGCACCGCTTGAAAAAGCCGGTATAACATACACAACCGCCGTCATGTATCGCACCGTGAGCAACGATTTTGGAGCTGACGAGGCTTTCGACTACGATATGTTGTTGTTTTTCAGCCCTTCAGGCATAGAATCGCTAAAGAAAAACTTTCCCGACTTCGAGCAGGGAGACATTCGCATCGGCGTTTTTGGCCCTACCGTAGCAAAGGCTGTGAAAGATTCCGGTCTGCGACTCGATCTTGAGGCTCCCACCCCCGGCGCACCATCGATGACCACTGCCCTGGATCTTTATCTGGCCGAGCAGAAGCAGCAGTGAAAAAATACAGCCTGCCTAAGCCTACAAAACTCTGCAGCACCGCCACTATCGACCGCCTTTTTTCAGGTCGCAGAGGAGGTGAAGAGACACACAGCGCGCTTGCCTATCCCCTAAGGGTAGTGTGGGCGCCTGCTTTATTTAGAAAAGACAATCACCGCGGGCTTAAATTCGTCATTTCTGTTCCCAAAAAGCGTCTGCGCCACGCCGTAGACCGTGTGACGATGCGACGCAGAATACGGGAATGCTACCGCCTCGGACGCCGAGACCACATGGAAGGATGCCCTGACGCAGATGTAGTGTTCATATATGTCGCCGACAAACTCATAGATACAAAGCGCATAAAAACCTCAATGGAGAGGCTTCTTACTAAAATAACAGGCATCACTGCCAAAGACACAGATATAACCGAAAAAGAGTAACCACAAAGTGATACGCAGGCTACTCATATTACCCATAAGGTTTTATCAACTGAGCATTTCTCCGATGTTTCCATCCAGCTGCCGATTTATACCTACATGCAGCCAATACGCAATCGAGGCAATCACCAAGCACGGAGCGATAAAGGGCACATGGCTCACTTTGAAACGCATAGCACGCTGCCATCCATGGGGCGGATCAGGCTACGACCCTGTACCCTGACCTGAAAAATAGCATACCAACTTTACCTCAAGCCTCACAGTAAAAGGGTATGCATGAGAACGAGGCTTAGGACCGGCTGCGTAAAAAAATCGGTTTTGCACGTCCCAAGAGCGGAATGATATCATTTTTGTCTCACCCGACGGTATATCGCAATCCAGATCTACAACACGTCTATGGATCTGAGTTCCATTGACATCAAAATATGATATATCAAGTGTGACCGCCTTGAGCAATCGAGTAGAGTCATTGTTTGTGACATGCAATGCCTCTCTGGTAGAACGCAATGGTTTTTCATAGCCTGAAACCACAACAAGCTTTCCAGGAAACACAACACTATCCAGACGCACAGTTGAATCAACAACCTCTACTGTTCTGGCCTTAAGAGGCCGACGTATTGTGCGCTGAGCCAAAACTGCCGTCGAGCCCAAAAACAAAAAAGCGACAACAACCAACCTTACACAAAAAGACGGCAATAATCCGATCATAGATAGCGTGGCTGATAAGGTGGATTAGAATTGTCACGAGGCCATAACCTTATACAGCCATCAAGCCCCCTGGCCCGGTCATCGTAGGAGCGAACCGAAAAACGGAACATATAGGGCAACAACCGCCACCAATTGACACGTATGCCACGACGCACAGGCGTAAAAGACAGCCGTCCGCCCGACAATGATAATGTAAACTTTATAACTCGATTTTTAGACCACTGAGAAGAGCGCACCGATCCGTCGGCATTTATCTCGGCCATAGAGGCATCGTACGTGTCTACCTTGGCTGTCGGCACGACGTAGCCAAGAAGTGTACCACTTTCAATGCCGATTCCCGATGATGAAACAGAAACGACCCTGAACCGCATCGCGCCAGGATCCTCCCTCTCAATCACTATCGACTGTCCGGTCGCAGGGAACAGCCACACTCCCTCAAGATCAACCATAGGAAGATTTGAGAGCCGCCCGACAATCTCCTCTTGTGTATCATATCCCTCCAGTGTCTCGGCAGTCATGGAGAAAGCATCCGCCATGACCGTCAATACAGACAATATCAGGATAGAGCACAACCGCATGAGATAATACGGTCAGACTGTGGCAAATGTATAGGAGAAGCCGAATGTAAGAAGCTCTTTCATCTGCCAGCATTTCCATGCGGTGTCCGAGCTACGCGAAGAATCGTAACGGAGGTGTGTGAAAACCCTTGTGGACAGGAAACGGTTTATGGAAAAATTGATAGTGTGCTCCCAATCACCCTGCACATAGGAGTAATCAGTAAACAGATAAAACCTGGAGCTATAGGAAATATTGTAGGCTATCTGCCATGAAAATTTCGCCTCTATATTCGAACCGTACTGACTCACAGTGCGATGTCCCTCTTTTATACCGAGTGCGGTTTCATTCATTTTTCTTGACAGGCAGGATTTCAAGTTATATGAGAACGGCGAAACCGAAAGTCCCAGATTGACAGTCTTAGGCTTGTTGGTAAAATTATATGTCATACCGACACCGAGGTTGAGTTCTCCAGGAGAAAGGAAAGCAGCCTTCAGATTATTGGAATTTGCCGCATAATTCTGCAAAAACTGTGTCTTTGCCTGCAAGGTGATTGTATAGTACCAGTTTTTAAACGCCTTGAAACCGAACTTGGAGTTTACCTGAAACAGGTCCTCTGAAATATTGTAGTTTCGCAAAGTATCATTTGGAGCCGAGTTCAAAGACAGCCTGTAAAGAATCGTGTTTTCGAACATGATGTTTGGATGGTAGGCTGTGTTTAGCTTGAAATTATAAACCCCTTCTATGCGCAGATTGACATTGGAGTTTCCACCCTGATACCAGTTGGCGGAATTATATGCCTGTGCGAACTGTGCAGACCCGTTGAACGACTCTATCCAATGCTTGCGGCGTGTATCTACCGAAAGTTCAGTATCGCCAGGAGCCGGAGACACCGTGATTTCCTCGACAACAATACGGGCATGCTCGGGGTCGGCATAAGCCACATACTGCTTTGGTGGATCAGGCAGGTCGGCAAGGTTATAGCGCACAAGCTCAGGATAGCGCACAAAGAAACGCTGCCTTGTTTCCTGAAGGTAACGGCGTGCGCTCACACCCCGCTCAGCCCAACTAAGAGCCGGATTGCCGCTGAATGTACGGGAGAAAGGAGCAACCGAGTCCAACTTTTCAAAATGAGTAAACACGATAGGGGTAGCGATAAACCACCGCGGAAGCATGAGATCACTGACATCAATCGTGGTGTCAATAACCAGTGTATCGGGAACAACAACGACATTGGTGTCAGGCTCCACCTTTGTCAGCTCATCATCGGCCTCATCGCCAAAGAAATCCTCAAGCACAACCGCAGCAGGAGGATCTTCCTCGAGATCATCGTCATCTTCGCCAAGATAAACCTGCGCTCCGGCAGTAAATGCCGAAGAAAGAAGAATCGAAAGCAAGAGCAAAAGTCGGCTTGGGTCAAATCGCATAGACAAAAAAATTTATAATCAGACTAAAAGATCCAACACAGTTATTCATCGTGATTTCCCGAATAGCGGATCGGCAGAAAACTTGTGCGGGAATATTTACAAAGATATAGAAATTTTTGTTAACACCATGATTTCTTGCATCCAAATCAAGATTCTTTTATCTATGCCCGATCATGAGATATTTGCAACTCGAAATAACTTATATTTTAACTTGAAACATTCTGATAAATGGTAAAAAAATCTTAATTTTGCAGTCCGAAGTTTCCGATAAACCCATGTCTTTCTGCAAAGAACAAGCACGAGCCGTCTGACATTAATAGAATATTGAAATACAATTTACATTTTATAAAATTTATCATTATCAGCCTGTGTTTATGAAGAGATTTCTTCTATTGACAGCCGCACTGATAGTCGTATGGGCCACAGCCTATGCTGATATCACGTGCCACGGCACAGTCGTCGACAACGAGGGGGAGCCCATAATAGGGGCAGTAGTGACACCTGACGGGAAACCCAACAACGGTGTGCCTACAGACATCGACGGTCATTTCACTATCAAAGTGCCGGACGGAACTAAAAAACTACGTATTGAGTACGTGGGGATGAAACCCCTGACTGTAGCCGCTACCTCAGAGATAGGCACAGTAAAAATGGAGGTTTCAGCCTACATGCTTCAGGATGTAGTGGTGACTCAATCGATTGCCCGGACCCGCAAAACTCCGGTGGCTGTATCGGCTATTGACGCCCAGACCATCGATGTGAAACTCGGCAATCAGGAGCTTCCAGAGATACTGAAAACCACTCCCGGCGTATGGGCAACGAAGGACGGCGGCGGTTTCGGCGATGCCAAAATCAACATACGCGGCTTCAAGGCCTCCAACACCGCTACAATGGTAAACGGTGTACCTGTCAATGACATGGAGTGGGGAGGAATCTATTGGTCCAACTGGAGCGGACTCGGCGACATCATCTCTTCGATGCAAGTGCAACGCGGGCTCGGTGCGACCATAATCTCTTCACCTTCGTTTGGCGGCACAATCAACATGATAACCCGAGGACTCGACTCCAAAAAAGGAGGCACAGCCTGGTACGGTCTCGGCAATGACAACGCAATGAACTATGGCATATCATTCTCGACAGGCCTGATGAAAAACGGCTGGGCAATGACGTTCCTCGGCTCACGTAAAACCGGAAACGGATATGTGCTCGGAACACAGTATGAACAGTTCAACTACTTCCTGAACATATCGAAGCGACTGAACGAGAACAATCAGATCTCATTCACCGTGACAGGAGCGCCACAGACCCATTACCAGCGCAGTTCGCAGGACGGTCTGTCGGTAAAGGGATGGCAGAACGCCGCCAACTATATGCCTAAAGGACAGCAGTACCGCTATAACCCGACTTATGGATTTGACCTCTCCGGCCAGGAGCGTTCGTCGCATATCAACAAATATAACAAGCCGGTAGCGATGATCAACCATACATGGCAGATCAACCATAAGTCATCGCTCAGCTCTGTTATCTACGCATCGATAGGAACCGGTGGCGGCACAAGCGGCCAAGGCGCCCAGATCGGTACAAGCACCAGAACCTATTACGACTACTGGTTCGGATCGACAAACGGAGCGCTCAACTGGAAGTCCATAACCAACAACGGCGTAACTTATGAGATGCGTCATCCCAACGGATATTTCGCATACGATAACGTGCAGCGCATGAATGCCGCATCGACCACCGGCGCGCTGATGATCATGTCGAACTCGGTGAACAACCACCAATGGTACGGCGGCGTCTCCAACTACAAGAATGACATCACCGACAACACATCAATCACTGCCGGTATAGACATACGCTACTACAACGGCAAGCACACCAACGAAATAAGCGATCTATATGACGGAGCTTATTTTATCGACTACTACCGCTCGGCCTCAAACAACTTCCGCACATTCGCCACAGCAGAAGAACAGGCCGCTTACCGCCAGCAGAAACTTGGAGTAGGTGATGTGATTTACCGCAACTGGAACAGCCGCATCTGGCAGGAAGGTGTTTACGGTCAAATCGAGCACAATCTTCTCGACAAAAACCTCAACCTGGTTCTGTCGGGAGCTATGAACCTGAACACATATACCCGCTACGAACATCTCTATGTAAATCCTGAGGACAGCAAGTCTCCGACACGTACATTCTTTGCCGGATCGGTGAAAGGCGGAGCCAACTACAACATAGACAGAAACAACAATGTGTTTGTAAACGGCGGTTATATCACCCGCGCACCTTATCTGCAGTACGGTGTGTTTGTTTCGCCTGCCAATTCAAATGCCGTAAACCCCAATCCCCGCAACGAAAAAGTAGGAGCATTCGAGGCTGGATATGAATACCATTCGCCTACATTCACCGCACAGCTCAACGGATATTACACCCTGTGGATGGACCGCACGATGATATCTACCGGCACACTGGAGTATGACGGCGGCCGCTATACAGCCACCATGAACGGCGTAGACTCGCGATATATGGGCCTTGAGCTAAACTTCGTCTACAAGCCCACCAAATGGTTCGAGCTTTCAGGTATGCTTGCATGGGCCGACAACACCTGGCAGAACGCTCCTATCGGCTATTACTACAACAGCCAGGGCCAGGCCCTCGCATCGCTTGGCGACCAAAGCCATCCTGCCGAAGTAACTACCCCCATGGCCGAAAATCACCTTTGGACCAAAATCAACCAGAAAGGTGTGAAAGTGGGTGGATCGGCTCAGACAACCGGAGCGCTCGGTGTACAGTTCAAGCCTTTCTCCGGCTTTAGAGTGGGAGCCGACTGGACAATGAATGCACGCAATTATTCCGATTATTCACTTACCAACTCAAGCAACTCATCGCAACTCAAGCCCGGCAAGACACTTGATATATCCAAACCCTGGTGCATTCCTTTCGGCAACCAGCTCGACATGAACGCAAGCTACAGCTTCCCGATCACAGGCGACGTGCGTTGCACCTTCTCGGCCAATGTATACAACGTCCTCGGAAACTACTACATAATGGACGCATACACAGACCACAGCACACCCGGCACATGGGAAACCGCCTATAGAGTATTCTACAGCCATGGCCGCACGTTCAATCTGCGAATGAAACTCCATTTCTAAAAAGCATCAGAAGAAAAAACGATGAATAAAGTCATTATAAAAGCGCTGACGGCTACCGGCCTGACCATCGGTCTGGGCAGTTGCGGCGTAAACTCCTGGAACGACGAGATGCTCGATGGATTTGAGCCAGGAACAGACTACAACAACCCGACAACCAATGTCTCGTACACGCTAACAGAGAGTGACTACCAGACAATAGCCAAACTGATGGAGGCGATTGCAACCACCGATGCCGAAAAAGCAGAGGCTAAGGCGATAGCAACCAATCTTTATCTGAACTCCGAAGGTTCGTTTCCGGCAACGACGGCTCTTCCGGCATTCATGCAGAGCCCTACTTTTCCTTACTACCTGTCGGACAACGGCAGCTGGATCGATATGGTTTATGCCGAAGCAAGCGAAACCGATCCGACTCTTGCCATAATCGCATCGGCATCAGCCTACACCGTCGATAAGGACGGTTACCAAAGCGCATGGGGCAGTAAAGATGACTACATACAGGCGTTCACTCCTGCTGTGAGCGCGACCGACAAGATTCCGGCTCTTCTTAAAGAAAAAATGACCGATGCCGAAAAAGGGCAGTTCTGTGTGGTAACCTACAATATCGCCACCGAAGAGCCTGTATTTGCCGATGCCGAATACGTGCCTGTAAAATTCAACGGCGGCAATGTATACATTTTTGCCGACAACGGTATCGCCGACGGTCTTCTGGGCGGCAACCCAGACAAAACTTACGGGTACATCAACAACAACGACAACGTCACTATTGAAGCCGACGGCACACTGAGCGGCGGCAAAGCCGAGAATGTCTACAAGTTCACAGATGTCGACGGTGAGTTCATGACCATGCAGGATGCCATGGGACGTTATCTGTACATGAGCGGCACTTTCAACAGTTTCAACGTATCGGACAAGGCTGATGTAAAAGACGACAGCTATCTGTGGAGCGTGACCGACAACAACGGCGACGGCACCTGGACAATCAAGAACAAAGCTATGGACAAATGGATGCAGTACAGCACCAATTACTCATCGTGGGGCGCCTACAACTACGCCTCCGGGGAGAATCCGGCTCTTTTCTATTCCGACGGAGAAAACGTGCTTACCGCCAACGCTGACCCTGACGCATCGGGCCGCTATCCGATAGTCAATCCGACTACCAGAACTGTCAATGCGGTATACACCTACGACGGCTCGAAATGGTATACAGCATCAGGCATAGTTGTTCTGAATCCCGAAGACTACACCGCTATGGGATTCTCCAACAACAAACTTGAAGATGCCGAACTATATCTGCCGTCCTATCTGCGCAACAAGCTCCCTTATGCCCAGGCAGGAGAGGAGGTCTATGTGGTATATAACCGCAATGCAACGGCACTTTACGTGTTTGACGGCAGCAGCTGGAGCCAGAATGACAACGGACTTGAGACTGTAACCGGACGCTACAAAAAAGATAGCGGCTCGTGGAAGTTTGAGAAGTATATCGGCAAAGCCATGTATGACCTCGTGACCGACGGCAATCTTGAGCTCGAAAACTCCTACCTGCTTGTAGCCGAGGGTATCTGCGCCACACCATTCACATCAACCAGAAATCCTTACTACTCTTATTTCTACACCGAACCGATAAGCGATAAGGACGGAGTTATCGTGACTCCCACTGATGTCAATGCATTCCATCTCACAACAAGCTACACAGGAGCCAACGACAAGAAACACACGGCTCCAGACGGCTACTTCTACATCATCGATTCCTACGGACAGATAATCTATGTGAACGATGACACCTACAACACGTTCTACAAAAATGACGATGTGGATCCGGAATATGACGGCTGCTTCTGGAAAGCGACAGCAAATGCCGACGGCACCTGGACTATAGCCAATTTCTACAATAAGACGATACAGTATTCAATAAAATACGCTTCGTTCGGATGCTACAGCGCGGAACAGAATAACGCCGCACTGCCCCGACTGTACAAGTTGCAGCAGTAACATCCAATCGGTAACAACGCCACTCTGGATCCGGAGTCGATGCCTGAAAGCATTGCTCCGGATTCTTTTTTAGACTTACACCGATTGTTTTTAGGCCAATTTCGCAATCGCCGAATGCAGAAAATGTTTATCTTCGCAGAAAAGAAAAATAAACGCTTCCAACCAAGCAACCAAATAAGCCATGGCAAAAGTCCTGATCATAGGTGCCGGCGGAGTCGGCACAGTCGTAGCATACAAATGCGCCCAAAACCGCGAAGTTTTTGACCAGATAGTACTTGCATCGCGCACTAAATCGAAATGCGACGCAATAGCCGCAAAAATAGGCGCTGACAACATCACCACCGACCGTGTAGACGCCGACAATGTCGACGAGCTTTGTGAACTTCTGCGCCGCCACCGCCCCGATATCGTGATCAATGTAGCACTTCCCTATCAGGATCTGACGATAATGGAGGCATGCCTGGCATGTGGAGTCAACTATCTTGACACGGCCAACTATGAGCCTAAGGATGAAGCTCATTTCGAGTACAGCTGGCAATGGGCCTATCGCGAGCGTTTTGAAAAAGCCGGCCTGACAGCCATTCTGGGCTGCGGATTCGATCCCGGCGTGTCGGCTGTGTTTACCGCATACGCCGCAAAACACTATTTCTCAGAGATGGAGACTCTTGACATTGTAGACTGCAATGCAGGCGACCACGGCAAGACATTCGCAACCAACTTCAATCCTGAGATCAACATACGCGAAATCACTCAGAATGGCCGCTACTGGCAGAACGGCCAATGGGTTACCACCGGCCCGCTTGAAATACATACAGATCTCACATACCCCAACATAGGCAAACGAGACAGCTATCTGCTCTATCACGAGGAACTTGAATCACTGGTACAAAATTTCCCGACAATCAAACGCGCCCGCTTCTGGATGACATTCGGACAAGAATATCTGACTCACCTGCGTGTAATTCAGAATATAGGCATGGCCCGTATCGATGAGGTAGAGTACAATGGGGTAAAGATAGTACCGCTTCAGTTCCTGAAAGCTGTACTACCCAATCCACAGGACCTCGGCGAGAACTACCACGGCGAGACCTCAATAGGATGCCGCATCTCGGGAAAAGGCAAAGACGGCAACGAGATGACATATTACATTTACAATAACTGCAGCCATGAAGCCGCCTATAAGGAAACGGGTATGCAGGCTGTGAGCTATACCACCGGAGTGCCGGCAATGATAGGCGCCATGATGTTCCTGACCGGCAAATGGAACAAACCGGGAGTACACAACGTGGAGGAATTTGATCCGGATCCATTCATGGAGCAGCTTCCCAAACAGGGGCTGCCATGGAACGAAGTCATCAACGGAGACCTCGAAGTCGATAAGATCGGCTGACAAGACCTGAAATACCTGCCGCAATGAAATCACTCAGACATCTCATAGCCGCACTTGCTCTGACCGGAGCCGCATGTATCACAACAAGCCTAACATCCGCTCCGCCCGATCAAACGGACTGTGGCGAGGACAAGGTCTACGGCATTGCGTTTTATAATCTTGAGAATCTGTTTGACACAATCAACCAGAGCGGCAAATTTGATCTTGAGTTCACTCCCGGAGGCTCCCGCGCATGGGACACCGAAAAATACCGCGCAAAACTCCAGAAACTTGCCACGGCAATACATGCCATGAGCGATGAAAGGACTCCGTCGGGCCCTGCCATCATCGGCATTTCGGAAGTTGAGAACGAAAGTGTTGTGCGAGATCTGGTCAACACACCACCACTAAGTGAACGAGCGCTGAAATATGTACATCACGATTCACCAGACAGCCGAGGAATCGATGTGGCATTGCTATATGATCCGAATGAGTTTGAAGTTACAGAAGTACTCAATGCCCCTCTGACAACCGTAGATTTCGCGACACGAGATCAAATGGCTGTGACAGGAGTTCTTGGCGGCGACACTCTTACTGTGATTGTCAATCACTGGCCTTCGAGGCTTGGCGGAGAGGATGAATCCCGTCCAAACCGCATCAAAGCCGCCGAACTGTCGAAACAAATCGCAGGAAAATACTGGAAAGAACGCCCCCGACAGCATGTAATCATCATGGGAGACCTCAATGATGATCCATCGAGCTACTCTGTAGCTGTGACACTTGCCGCTGCCGCTAATCCGGATAATGTGAAAAACCACTCATTCTACAATCCGTGGTGGGATATATGGGATGAGGACACATGCGGAACTCTGAGTTATCGTGGCAAATGGAATCTTTTTGACCAAATACTGGTATCAGGCACCCTTATTGACAACAAGAAAGGTGTGGCAACAGGTAATCTGCGCTACGACAGTGCCAGAATAAACGATTTCGAGTTTCTGAAAAATCCACCAGACAGCCGCTATGCCGGCACCCCACTCCGCACACATGCATCCGGCAAATGGCTTGACGGGTATTCAGACCATTTCCCGACAGAGATATTCCTCATTAGAAAATGATTAGAATAATCATATTCGTCCTTCTAATGGTTGTTGCCCTGACTGCGGTCGCGCAGTTCAGAAACGGCCTGAGAGGAGGATGGGAAAATGTGGATATCTCTTCGGATATTTTCATGTCACAGGCAGAATATCAATCAGCAGAGAATGACGAGCCCGGAGTAAATCTGGCCATGCGAGGCGGATATATATATGTAAAGACCGACCACACCATAAATGTGAAGGTCTTGAGCGTACTCGGATCCACTGTCTCAGACACAACGATTGATGCCGGAACATTCCGTCTGCTTCTGCAAAAACGCGGAATATACATAGTAAAAGCCGGAAAAAGCGCACGACGGGTTAAAGTTAACTGAAACCAAGTTTCTAAATAAACATTCAAGCATATCCTTCAAGGATGCACAAGTGGTGTGCATCCTTATTCTGTTTAATCTGAATAAATTGCAGAATAACAAATTATACAGTCAGGCTATATATATGTATCAAAGAAAACATTATCTTTACAACGACCTTATTTTCTATAACAATCCGACCTAATCATTTATCCATACATAATAATCATGCGCATCAGCAAATTTTTGAGCCGTAGTATTGTGCTTGCTGTTATCGGCCTTGTCACAACAACGGCCAATGCCCAGAACGCCGAAGCAAACCTTCAGGCATTGTTCGCCAAATCAGCAACCGAAAGCAGTGGCAACCGGGAGTATGTTCCGACCGAAGAGAACCTGCAAGCCCGTAAGGAATTTGAACAGAAGCGATTTGGCATTTTCATCCACTGGGGCTACTACAGTATGCCCGGCCAGGGCGAATGGGTACTTACCCGAAGTAATGTTCCGGTAGACGAGTATCTTGCCCTTGCATCGGCATTTTATCCCTCGAAATTCAATGCCAAAGAATGGATAGACCTGTTCAAAGAGGCTGGCGCAAAATACATGTGCATCACATCAAGACATCACGACGGCTTCTCAATGTTCGACAGCAAATACACCGACTATGATATTGTTGACGCAACTCCTTTCAAAAGAGATATACTTAAGGAGCTTGCCGACGAATGCCACAAACAGGATTTCGGACTGAACCTCTACTACTCCCATGTAGACTGGTACCGAGACGATTATCCGACAGGATGGAGCGCAAACGAATACAACAACCTCAAGAAACACGAGGGAGACTATGCCTCCTACTATAAATTTATGAATAATCAGCTTACCGAACTGCTCACAAATTACGGCAAGATCGGCGGCATCTGGTTTGACGGCGTTTTCGATCACCGACGCGACAGCATGGACTGGCATTTTCCAGAACAATTTGACATGGTGCATAAACTGCAACCGACATGTCTGATCGCCAACAACCATCACCGCGCGATCCAATATGGAGAGGACTTTCAGATTTTTGAGCGAGATCTACCTGGTGAAAACAAATCGGGGTTTGGAAATGCCGGCGGAGTAAGCGAGCTACCCTTGGAGACATGCCAGCAGATCGTGAACGGATCGTGGGGATATCATCTGAACAAGATGGACTGCAAGTCGCCCGCCGAATTGATAGTGATGCTTATCTCTACTGCAGGCAAAGGCGCCAATCTACTTCTGAACATAGGCCCACGCCCCAATGGTACAATACCCGAACCGGCAGCTGAGTCACTGAGAGGCTTGGGAAAATGGCTTGATAAATATGGTGAAACCATCTATGGAACAAAAGCCGGTGATCTGTCAGGTCAAAGCTGGGGATCCACCACCCGCAAGGGCGACAAACTGTATGTGCACATAACAAACCATCCCGGCAAAGATCTTTATATGCCGCTCGACTGCAAAGTGAAATCAGCAAAAATGTTTATAGACGGCTCTCCTGTAAAGTTTGATCAATGGAAGCATGGCATACAGCTACAACTCCCCGATCCTGCCGATGGTGAACCGGTAATGGTAATCGAATTGACGACAACGACAAAATAAAAGTGTATTATCAACTAAAAGGACGCTGTCATGCGTCCTTTTTAGTTACTTTAAAGTATAACAATTTTCCGGCGGTCAGACAATTGCAGGTGGTTACAGAATTACAGGACGACCGACACACCTTATTTGGATGAATTGTCATACATGTCGTCAATTTCTTTTTTATAGTGGTCGTTGATGACCGGACGACGCAGTTTGAGTGTATTGGTCAGCTCCCCGCTATCCATAGTGAACTGCTTTGAGAGCAACGTGATACGCTTTACCCACTCGTAACGCGCAAGGCGATACTGGATGCGGGTGATGCGTTTCATGATGTACTCCTTGACCCACGGAAGATCAAGCAGCGCCTCACTGGAAATTGAATCAGCCTGTTTCATGCCCCGGCGGGTACGCGCATAACGTCTTATCGCATCTATCGAAGGCACAATAAGCGCAGTCACAAATTTACGCCCCTCACCAATCACAGCCGCCTGCTCGATAAACCGGTCTTCGGTGAGAAGACTCTCGAGAGCCTGAGGCGCGATATACTTACCGTTGGAAGTCTTTATAAGATCTTTGATACGGTCAGTAATCCAAATCGCACCATTTTCATCGATACGTCCGGCATCGCCTGTTCGAAACCAACCGTCGGCCGTGAATGCGGCTTCGGTTTCCTCCGGTTTGTTCCAATAACCTTTCATGACCGTAGGAGATTTCACCTGCACCTCCAGTGTCTGCTGATCCACACGCACCTCAATGCCAGACAGAGGCAGCCCTACAGATCCTATACAATACCCGGTTTCAGGATAACACGAAACAGTAGCGGTAGTCTCTGACAGACCATATCCGACAAGGATATTAACTCCTATTGCATGGAAAAATTCATTAACAGTATCGCCTATCGGAGCACCGGCCGTAGGAAACATCTTGCCACGGTCGACACCCATAGCACGCCGGATAGGACGGAAAATATTGCGATCACAAAAACGGTATCGCCATTCAAGGAATTTCGGGACAGGCAAACCGAGACGGACATAATGAAGGTTTCGTGAGCGGCCTACCGCAAGAGCCACCCGGAATGCGACACGACGGAGAGGTGACGAGCTATCGATTTTTTCCCGTATGGCATCGTAGGCCTTCTCCCAGAACCGCGGCACCGAACACATGAAAGAAGGACATACCTGCCTCACCGCCACAGCGATATCCTTCGGATCACGATTGATAAAAATGCGCACGCCGCGGTGCATACAATAACACGTCCAAGCTTTTTCAAATATGTGACTCAGCGGCAGGAAACAAAGAGATGTGTCAAGCCTGGGGTTGAATCCAGCAAACCGCCGGTCGTGAAAGCGTATGGCCTCATCAAAGCAACTATGAAGAAGTATCGCTCCTTTTGGCTCTCCTGTAGTGCCTGAGGTGTAGATCAGAGTCGCCACATCGTCGGGCTGAGCTGCCGCAGTAATATCATTTATAGCCTCACGATTCTCTTCAAGTGAATTGTGTCCTTTTTCAATAAACGCTGAAAAAGAGACAGTAGTGGTGTCGTCACTGTCGATCTTCACATCGTCCATCGCCACAAGATGACAGAAGCCGCTGTGAAATGTGCGTATGCGACGTGCGTTGTCATATTGCTCCTGACCGCCGCAAAACAGTATGGACGCCTTGCTGTCGTTGACCACATAGGCGACCTGATCGGGGCTTGAAGTAGAATATATTGAAACCGGAACAGCCCTAAGCCTGTATGCGGCAAAATCGACAATGAGCGCGCCAGCGCGGTTAGGTGAATATACTGCCACACATTCTCCCGGTTTGAGCCCCTTTCCGTAGAAAGCCGAAGCCGCATCGTCGACAAAACCGGCAAACTCCTGCCAAGAGTAGTTTCTCCAATCATCATTGACCGACGGCCGGTCAGAGAAAACTATCGTATCGGCTTTATTCTCTCTGATTTTCCGAGAGAGAAGTCCCGTCAATATATTCTTATAATCCATTATTCTCTAAAAAATACGGCACAAAGATAATAAATAATCCGCGTAGTTGTCATTTTGGTTATGACTGACTATCTTTGCTATTGCAACAAACAAACTGACACAATGGCACAATATTATTTCCTGGACAAAAACAATACCCAGCAAGGTCCTGTAGAAGAATCGCAACTCACTGTCAACGGAGTAACCGCCAGCACAATGGTGTGGTGCGCAGGTATGGCCGACTGGAAGCCGGCAGGCGAAGTACCAGAACTCGCCTACATCTTCAGGCCCCAGACCGCCGGCTATGCACAGCCCTCCACCGGTTACTATACCCCACAGCAGCCCAGCGCACCCATGACAAACATAGCACCGCCCAACAATCTTGTATGGGCAATTCTCTCTACCGTATTATGCTGCCTCCCTCTCGGTGTCGTGTCTATCATCTATGCATCACAGGTAGATTCAGAATGGAACCGCGGAAATGCCAATGAAGCCTACCGCAAATCACGTCTGGCACGCAACTGGGCTATCGCATCGGCATGTTCAGGACTTGTCATCAGCACAATCTATATAATTTGCATATTCATAGGCGCATTTGCAGAAGCAATCTGATCGTTGCGATCGCAGCGGCAACTGTAATAATTGCGATAATAACAATAGGGTGCGTCGATCCAAATGAGGCACTCTGGATGCCCAAGTGTCCCTTAAAGATTCTTACGGGGTATGATTGTCCGGGATGCGGGTCGACCCGTGCGATGCATGCGGCATTGCACGGAAATTTTATCAGTGCCATACACTATAATCTGTTTTTAATCGCAGGTATCGGATATGCAATGCTTGCCGCTGTTGCCACGTGGCTGCCATTTGTCAGTAAGCGCAAGCGTATACGCAGCCTTATCCTTGGCCAAACCGCAGGATGGATCTACATCACGCTTTTTTTCGCATGGTGGATCGTGAGAAACATTCTGGGTGTGTAGATGCAGCCGGGAGACACTGTTCCACAACTTATTTTTGCATCCCCATACTACAAAGCCCCCGGTGCTTAATTGTGTAATGCCCGTTTCACAGGCTTATAAGGGCGGCATAGGAAGGTATGTCTCTCTGAAAAGTATAGCCTGACGGCACCGACGGATCGGCTTTGCAGCAATAGTGGTTGACACCGTTGCTGACAATGATCCAACGTGTGCCAAGCACCATGTTATAGCGGATAATCTGATCAAATGTTTTTTCAGTAATCACTACTGCAGGAGATTTATATTCTATAACCGCCACCGGTTGCGCCGCCGAATCATAGATTACAGTATCACACCGTCGCGATCTGCCGTTGTGACTTATAGCCACTTCATTAGCCATTCGTCCTGGAGGATAGTGCATGGATGCGACAAGAAATGCCACAAAATGCTGGCGGACGCGTTCTTCAGGAGTAAAAGCCACCCATCGGCGACGCAACGGATCAAAAACCCTTATAACGCCATCGGGACAGCGCCGCAGCCGCATAGACACATCGGGAAGCGATAGCGGCGTATGATCGATATCTTCCTGATGACTCAAAACGGTTTGCGATATTTATCGGCAACGCCCGACGATGCGTCGTCAAGTATAGAAAGATAAGAAGCATAGCGGCTTTGCGCGATTGCAGACTGCTCGATAGCATGGGCTACAGCACAGCCCGGTTCTCCGGTGTGAGTGCAGTCACCGAAACGGCACTCTCTCCCTGTAGAAAAAATTTCCGGGAAATAATGACTGACCTCACGCGGATCCATATCGATGGTACCGAAGCCTTTTACACCCGGCGTGTCAATAAGATAACCCCCACCATTATCATCGGGGACAGGAAACATCTCGGAGAATGTAGTTGTATGCATGCCTGTGCCATGAATGTCGGATATATGTCCCGTGCGAAGGTCAAGCCCAGGTATAAGTCTGTTGATAAGAGTAGTCTTACCTACCCCTGAATTTCCTGACAACAAAGTTATCTTTCCACTCAGTATACTGCGGAGTTTTTCAATTCCGTCGCCTGTACGGGCCGATATATCGACAACCTCATAGCCTATTGACCGATAAAGATATCCAAATGCCTCAAGATACTCGCATTCATCGGTACCGGACTGAATAAGATCAGTTTTATTTATGGCTATGACAGCGTGAACCCCATAGGCCTCGGCTGTCGCGAGAAAACGGTCGATAAATGTAGTTGAAGTGGCAGGATGAAACAAGGTTACCACAAGCAGCGCCTGATCGATGTTGGCAGCCAGAATATGAGACTCTTTTGACAAATTGCTCGCACGACGTATAATGTAGTTGGCACGAGGCAGGACTTTTGTTATAAATGCCTCTCCGGGAGTAGCACCCAGCCTTATCTCAACATGATCGCCTACAGCCACAGGGTTGGTCGTGCGCAAGCCCTTTATGCGGAAATTGCCTTTTGCAGCGCATAAGACCTCGCGGCCGTCAGAAGTCAGCACGACATAACGGCTACCTGTATTTCGTATGACTAAATTATAATCCACTTCAAAATTAACCGATAAAAAACAAAGGCACCGTGTGAGTCCCAATAACGTTAACTCAACCGCTGCCTTTTGTATTTTAATTAAAAGAGATGATCAGAAAGGAAGGTCGTCGGAGCCTGATACCGCAGTATCTCCTACCGGAGCCGGCGGGAAGTCGACAGGCGGATAGTTGTTGTCGACAGGCTGCTGGGCATTGTCACCGTCGAGATGCTCGGCTTTCCATCCACGGATACTTGTGTACCAACGACCATTGTACTCGCGGCTTTCTATATCAAAGCTGAGTCTTATTGTCTGACCGCCTTCAAGCGGATACTGATCGGCACGGTCTCCGAAAAAATCAAAAAAGACTTTTTTAGGATAGGTTTCCTGAGTTTCGAGAACATACTCGCGTTTTTTCCAGACATTGCCGGCCTTGCTCGTACCCGACACAGGAGGCAGGACCTGGATAATTTTGCCAGTGATTTCCATATATGGGTGATTGATAAAATTTTACTATTCAGACACTGCCACCGTCACAATAGTGCGCCGATAACAATTGTAAATGCAAATATACACAAAAAGGGGCGAATATTGCGTTTAAAGGGGATAAATACGCTAAATTTGTGAGACATTTATCAACTCAGACCCCATTCATGGATTTCAAGCTACAGGCAACCGCACCCGACTCTAACGCAAGAGCCGGAGAAATAACGACTGATCATGGCAAAATTCTTACACCGGTGTTCATGCCTGTGGGTACAGTCGGATCGGTCAAGGGAGTGCACATGAGCGAGCTGCGCGACGATATCAAAGCTCAGATCATTCTCGGCAACACCTATCACCTGTATCTGCGTCCCGGGCTTGAGATATTACGAGGAGCCGGAGGCCTCCACAAATTCAACGGATGGGAGAAACCGATACTTACCGACAGCGGCGGTTTTCAGGTGTTCTCTCTTGCCTCCACCCGCAAGCTGAAAGAGGAAGGAGTAGAATTCAGAAGCCACCTCGACGGATCGAGGCACCTATTCACACCAGAGGGCACAGTAGACATACAGCGAGTGATCGGAGCCGACATAATAATGGCTCTTGACGAATGCACTCCAGGTACAGCCGACAAGTCATACGCCAAGAAATCACTTGACATGACCATGCGCTGGCTCCACCGCGGATGGGACCGGTTTAAATCGACAGAAGGTCTCTACGGTTACCGTCAGACTTTTTTTCCTATCGTACAGGGTTGCACCTATACCGATCTGCGACGCCAGGCCGCCGAGGAAGTCGCAGCACTCGGCGCTGACGGAAACGCCATAGGAGGTCTTGCCGTAGGCGAACCCGCAGAAGTAATGTATGAGATGATCGAAGTGGTCAACGAGGTGCTGCCGGCCGATCGTCCGCGATACCTGATGGGGGTGGGCACTCCTGTGAATATACTCGAAGCCATCGACCGTGGCGTGGACATGATGGACTGCGTTATGCCCACACGCAACGGACGCAACGGAATGCTGTTCACCAAAAACGGCATAATGAACATGCGCAATAAAAAGTGGGCCGATGATTTCTCTCCGATCGAAGCCGACGGCGCAAGCGAGGTAGACCGGGTCTACTCACGCGCCTATCTACGTCATCTCATGGTGTCGGGCGAGCTTCTCGGCCTACAGATCGCGTCGATACACAACCTGGCATTCTATCTGTGGCTGACCGGCGAAGCACGCAAGCATATCGTTGCAGGCGACTTCAAGACATGGAAGGAAATGATGGTGCCACGTCTTATGCAACGTCTATAAGAAAGGCCTGAAGTAATGACCAGACTGAAGAAAATAGGCAGCGGAATAGCCATTGTCGCAAAAAAAGCGCCCGGAAGCCGCATAGCCGGCAACCGCATAAGCCGGATGTGGAGACGGTTCAAGATCCTTGACCGATATATAATGGGCAAGTTCTTAGGAACCTATGTATTCGCGATCGCGCTTATACTTGCAATCACGGTGATGTTTGACATCAACGAGAAACTTGACGCTTTTCTGAAGGCACCGCTCAAGGCTACGATTTTCGACTATTTCATGAACTTCCTGCCTTATTTCGCCAATCAGTTCAGTCCGCTTTTCACTTTCATCGCAGTGATTTTCTTCACATCGAAGCTTGCCGGCAATTCCGAAATAATAGCGATGCTCTCGTCAGGAGTAAGCTACAAACGGCTTTTGCGCCCCTATCTGGCTTCGGCTGCGGTAATAGCGCTGGTCACATTCGTGTTGAGCGCCTATGTGATTCCGCCTGCCAACGTGAAACGTATCGAATTTACAAACACCTATGTAAAAAACAAACGTGTAGACTACGGAAGCAATATAATGCTGCAGGTAGCTCCCGGCCAGATCGCCTATATGACCAGATACGACAACAACCTGCGCACCGGCTATAAGTTTTCACTCGAATCTTTCAAGGACAAACAGCTTGTATCGAGGCTGACATCGCAGAGCATAAAATGGGATACTCTTTACAACTGGACAGTGCGCGACTATATGATACGCGACTTTGCGGACGGTCGTGAAATCATAACTACCGGCACATCACTCGACACAATCATAAAATTTGAGCCACGCGATTTCCTGATATCGGAGAATGACCACGAGACTCTGACCTCTCCACAACTTAACGCCTATATACAACGGCAGAAAGAGCGCGGCGTGTCGAACATCAAGTCATTTGAGATCGAGCACCACCGCCGTTATGCCATGACAGCAGCGGCATTTATCCTTACGGTAATCGGCATGTCGCTCTCCTCCAAAAAAGTACGCGGCGGCATGGGGCTAAACATCGGCATAGGACTGGCCTTGAGTTTCAGCTATATCCTGTTTATGACCGTGACCTCCACATTTGCCGTGTCAGGGCTAACATCGCCTATGGTTGCAATGTGGATCCCAAACATCATTTACACAATAGTCGCCATCGCTCTCTACCGCAGGGCATCGGGCGGACGATAAACATCAATCCGAATGAAAAAACTACTCTTTCTCCTTATAGCGCTGCTTTGTCAGATATATGTGACGGCACAGGATATACCACAAGACAGTGTGCCGACAGGCGACACACCCTACTTGCAGGCCATAGAACAGGCTGACACCGCAATAGCCCACGAGGAATGGGAAAAAGCGTTGCAGTTTCTTGACAAAGCCATGCATCTCGAGCCATCGAACCCGTCGAATGTGCTACTGCTTTCCAATGCCGGCATGTTGAGATATTATCTCGGGCAGGATTCTGCAGCCATAGCCATGCTCGACGCGGCCCACGCCATCGCTCCCGCCTCGGTGACAGTGCTCACCAACCGGGCACGGATACTAAACGCTACCGGACAGACCACAAGAGCGTTCGCCGACTATCGCCTTGTCACACAGCTCGACTCTACCCTTTTTGACCCGTGGCTTCAACTCGGATTCCTGCAACTGCGCGGAGGCGATTTCAATGGTGCCGAAGCTTCGATAACAAAGGCAGAGGACCTTGAGCCAGACAATGTGCAGGTGATACTCACCAAAGCGCTGTTTCTGGAGGCTACCGGACGCCCAGACGAAGCGATCCCCTATTACACCAGGCTGATACGCAATGAGGCTTCGCCTGAACTGTATGCCGCACGCGCGATATGCAACATACGCATCGACGACCTTGGGGTGGCATCGGAGGATATAGCTAAAGGTCTTGAAATGTCACCTGACGATCCGGATCTGCTTGTAGCCCGCGCCCTGCTCAACCGCCGCCGCTATCGCGAAAAAGACGCCGAAGCCGATGCTCTCGCCGCAATAAAAGCCGGCGCAGACCCTCTGCGAGTTAAAGTGATAACCGGATTCGGAAATTAGCAACGGTTTGACATTTTTCACAACGATTTTAACAAAAAAGCATTATCTTTGGGGGAAGAAATCAGTTTAAACAAACTAAATAGCTTTCGAAGTTATGAAGATTGAGAAGATCATCGGCCGCGAGGTACTTGACTCGCGCGGCAATCCCACAGTAGAAGTGGACGTTATCCTTGAATCCGGCGTACGCGGCCGTGCATCTGTTCCCTCCGGCGCATCGACCGGCGTAAACGAAGCACTCGAGCTCCGCGACGGCGACAAGAGCCGCTATATGGGCAAGGGCGTACAGAAAGCCGTTGCCAACGTGAACGGCCCGATCGCAGAAGCCCTCAAGGGTATGAGCGCTCTCGACCAGATCGCAATCGACGAGAAGATGCTTGCACTCGACGGAACAGAAACCAAGAGCAACCTCGGCGCAAACGCTATTCTCGGCGTATCGCTCGCAGTTGCAAAGGCAGCAGCCGAGTATCTCGACATGCCTCTCTATAAATACATCGGCGGATGCAACAGCTATGCATTGCCTGTTCCGATGATGAACATCATCAACGGTGGCGCTCACTCTGACGCCCCCATCTGCTTCCAGGAATTCATGATCCGCCCCATCGGCGCCACCACTTTCAAGGAAGGCATCCGCATGGGTACCGAGGTATTCCACAACCTGAAAAAAGTGCTTCATGACCGCAACCTCTCGACAGCAGTAGGTGACGAAGGCGGTTTCGCTCCTGCTCTTGACGGCACAGAGGACGCTCTCAATGTCATCATCAAGGCTATCGAAAAAGCCGGCTATGTGCCCGGTAAGGATGTGACCATCGGTCTTGACTGCGCTTCATCGGAGTTCTATCAGAATGGTGTCTATGACTACCATCAGCTGAAAGACGGCACTGTGAAGGAGCCCAACGGCAAGAAACTCACCAGCGAGGAGCAGGCCAAATTCCTTGAAAAGCTCATCACCGAATATCCGATCGACTCAATTGAAGACGGCATGGCCGAAGACGACTGGGAAGGCTGGAAGGTTCTCACCGACCTTATCGGCGACCGTTGCCAGCTCGTAGGTGACGACCTGTTTGTCACCAACGTAAAATATCTGCAGCGTGGCATCGAAGAAGGTTGTGCCAACTCGATCCTCGTGAAGGTAAACCAGATCGGTTCGCTCACAGAGACTCTCCGTGCGGTAGAACTCGCACAGCGCAACGGTTACACCGCAGTAATCTCACACCGCTCCGGTGAGACTGAGGACGCTACAATCGCCGACATCGCCGTTGCTACCAACGCAGGTCAGATCAAGACCGGTTCTGCTTCGCGCAGCGACCGCATGGCCAAGTACAACCAGCTTCTCCGCATCGAGGAGGAACTCGGCGCAGCAGCAACCTACGGCTGGGGTAAAAAGACCAAGCGTTCTATGTAATCTCCCTCATTAGAGAAATTATAACCCCGGACAGGGCGTCGAATGAGTCGACGCCCTGTCTTATTTTTTATGAGACGGAAAATAAAATATGCAGAGGGCATGTGAATACATGCCCTCTGCATATTTTATGCTTTTTAAGAAAGATCAGTAGGCTTTGAAACTCATGTCAAGACCTTTCACCGAGTGAGTAAGAGCTCCCACCGAAACAAAATCCACTCCGCATTCACCATATTGCCGCAGATTCTCAATCGTAATTCCGCCGGACGATTCTATCTCGGCACGTGATGCGATCTGCTTCACGGCCTCACGCGTAGCCTCTACAGTGAAATTATCGAGCATTATACGGTCGGCTCCTGCCTTGAGCGCCTCATCGATCTCTGCTGAATTGCGTGTCTCCACCTCGACTTTCAGATCCAGCCCTTTTTCTCGGCAATAGGCGCGCGCCCGCTCCACAGCCGGAATGATACCGCCAGCAAAATCAACATGATTGTCTTTTATCAATATCATATCGAAAAGCCCGATACGGTGGTTTACACCACCTCCGATCTTTACAGCCTCTTTTTCGAGCATACGCATGCCCGGTGTTGTCTTGCGCGTGTCAAGCACTTTGGTGTGCAGCCCCTCGAGCTGTTTCTGATATCGCGCCGTGGTAGTAGCGATGCCGCTCATGCGCTGCATGATGTTTAGCATCGTGCGCTCCGCGATGAGGAGGGAACGCACAGGCCCCTCGACCGTGAAAGCGATGTCGCCCGGACACACATGAGCGCCGTCGCCGATCATGACCGTCATTTTGAGCGAGGGATCGAGCTTTTCAAACACTTTGGCCGCCACCTCCACACCGGCCAGTATCCCCTCCTCTTTCACGACAAGACGCTGACGCCCCATCTCGTCGGCAGGTATTGTCGAAAGAGTGGTGTGGTCACCATCGCCTATATCTTCAGCAAACGCGAGGTCGAGCAGTTCATCGACCAGCATATCACGTGTCTTCATTGCTTGAGTTGTTATGTTAATCAGAATTATAGTGCGAAGATAGGTCTTTGAAGCGATTTAAACAAGCAGTAATATGGGGCTTTGCTTTATCTCCGATCTTCGACGGACGTGGGCGTACTGCCGCACGCCCAAAGTCTATTTTGACGCAGTTTCCTGCCGTGCGGCAATACGTCGGTAGGAGCGGGTAAACTTAACGACGATATTTTTGTTTTGGAATATATAAAGTATTAACTTTGCAGAGCAACCGTGAGATAACCGAGCACCAAAAGAGGTCCGGATTCATCACGGATGTGCCATGCAGATACAGTCTCACAAGAGCAATACAAGGGTTCCGGCGAAAAAGCAGTCCCGGGATTCTTCTTTTTTACTGTGTCTTGCCTGGCTATCTCCCTCTTTTACAAATCCTAAAAGCACTATTACACATGGCTATAACTTTCATGACCAAAGAAGGTTATAAGAAAAAAATGGAAGAAATCGCCTATCTTGAATCGGTGAAGCGTCCTGAAATCTCACGCGCCATCGCCGAAGCACGCGACAAGGGCGATCTATCGGAAAACGCAGAATATGACGCAGCCAAAGAGGCACAGGGTATGCTTGAGATGAAAATCTCGCAGCTCAAGGATCTCGTGGCCAACGCCCGCATCATAGACGAGTCGAAACTTACCACCGATGAAGTACAGATACTCAACCGTGTCAAGATCAAAAATATGACAAACGGCAGTGTTGTCGAGTACACTATCGTAGCCGATTCGGAAGCAAACCTCCGCGAAAAGAAAATCGCCTCGTCGACACCTATTGCGAAAGGTCTTCTCGGACATAAAGTAGGCGACGTTGTAGAAATACGCGTTCCATCGGGACTAATGAAGTTTGAAATTCAGGAAATAGGCTTCTGATGTCTACAATATTCTCACGCATAGCTTCCGGAGAAATACCCTCCTACAAGGTAGCGGAGGATGACCGCCACTATGCATTTCTCGACATAAATCCGATCGCTGCCGGCCACACCCTTGTGATACCGCGCCGCGAGGTCGATTACCTCTTTGACCTGGAGGCCGACGAAATCGCCGACCTGATGAAGTTTGCACAAAAAGTAGCCCGAGGACTAAAAACGGCTACAGGATGCGCGCGCGTGGGCGTGGCTGTGATAGGAATGGATGTTCCTCACGCCCACATCCATCTTGTGCCTCTCAACAGTGAGGGAGATCTTGATTTCAAGAAACCGAAACTTCAACTTCCGGCCGCCGAGATGATACATATCGCGGCAGCTATAAACGAAAATATAAAATGAAACCCTATATCCAGACAATCGCCGCAGCCGGTTGTGCGGCATTGATCGCCCTTAGCTCATGCAGCCATAACAACCAATGGGAAGTAACCGGAGTTATAGCGGATGCCGAAAACAAACTCCTCGTCCTCGAAGGAATGGCAGCCAACGGCAACTGGTACATGATGGACACATTGCGTCTGAGCGGCGATGGTAAATTCTCGTTTAAGGAAGATGCTCCCAACCGGCCTGAAATCTACAGGCTCACAATCGGCAACTCTTCGGCATATTTTCCGGTTGACTCCATAGAGACCATAACTGTCAATGCCACCGCCCCGGCAATCGACCGCACATATAAGCTTTCCGGAACGCCACAGGCCGATATGATGCAGAATGTCAACACTATGATTTCAAAATCAGGTGTCAGCACCGACTCTCTGAAACGTCAGATCAGCGAACTTCTGCTCACCGATCCTGCCGGTATCACAGCCTACTACATCATTAACAAGCAGCAGCCAGGCGGAGCACCGCTGTTCAATCCGGCCGACCGCAATGACCTGCGCATAATAGGCGCTGTAGCCAACGCCTATACCAGAGAGCGGCCGGGAGATCCACGCACCAACTACCTGACAAACCTCTATATCGCCGCACAACGCGCCACACGTCCGCCACGCGAAATCGAAACCGACATAGAAGCATCGGAGATCCAGTATCCCGATATCGCTCTACTTGATGAAAACGGTAAAGAAGTGAAATTGTCGGATGTCGTAGGGAACGGCAAACCGACTATTCTGAACTTCACGACCTACTCGTCGGACTTCGCGCCTGCTCTGAACGTACTTCTCAACAAAATTGCCGACGATACAAAAGGAGGCGTAAATATTTATCAGGTAGGACTCGACAGCGATGAATTCAATTGGCGTCGTTCGGCATCCAATCTACCTTGGACTACCGTCTACAACTCACCTAAAATCGGGGCTATCCACCTGATGCAGTACAACGTAGGAAGTATTCCCGCAACATTTCTCTTTAACAGCAACGGAGATCTGGTTGCCCGCATCGAGGATCTGTCGCAGCTTGAATCAAACGTAAAAAAACTTCTTTAAAGTACTTTCTCCCATCTCTCCCTACTTCATGCGCATAGCACTGCTATCGACTTCAGAGACAACCGGCGGAGCCGCCATAGTCACACGACGGATCACAGAAGCACTGCGCAGTCTCGGACACGACGCCCGCATGATTGTGTTACGCAGGGACGAGTATGAGAATAATGATTTTGTAGAGACGGTTTCCGGCACAAAATGCCGGAGCCGTCTCTTTCCTTTTGTGGCAGAACGAGGCGAGATTTTTCTACAGAACGGGCTGAACCGAACCGATCTATGGAAAGTATCAACCGCCTCTGCCGGATTAGCCGCAGCTTCACATAAATTCATCAGAGAAGCCGATGCTATAGTAATCGGATGGATTTGTCAGGGATTTCTTTCGCTTGCCGAAATAAAACGGATACTGGCACTGAAAAAGCCGACTCTGGCAGTCATGCACGACCAATGGGCCATGACAGGAATATGCCACCTGCCCGGCGGATGCAGCAGGTGGAAAAAAAATGAAAAATGCGGACAATGCCCCCTGCTCCACTGCATGGCATGGAAACATGACCTGTCACGGCGTGTATGGAACCGCAAATCACAGTTATATCAGAATGCCGACAATCTCAAATTTGTAGCTGTAAGCACATGGCTTGCCTCGCGGGCGGCAGAAAGTACACTGCTATGCGACAAGGACATAACCGTGATACCCAATCCTATTGCGCTTCCTCCACCTGAAAGTATATCCACTTCATCACGCAAACCGGTCATACTGATGGGTGCGGCACGTCTCGATGAAGACGTGAAAAATCTGCCTCTTGCAATCAAAGCACTGAATCTGCTGCATGACAACAGAAGATGCGGAAATGCAGAAGCCGTGTTCTTCGGAGGCCTGAGGAACGGTAACGCACTGTCAGGACTAAGAATGCCCCACCGATGGCTTGGTCCTATAAAAAGCGAGGAAGTAAACCGACTGATGAGAGAGAGCAAGGTCATATTGTCGACTTCGCATTTCGAGATGCTTCCTACAACCATTGTCGAAGGTCTTGCCAACGGATGTGTAGCAGTCGCGACCGACAGCGGAGGGCAGCGGGACATAATCGAAAATAATCTGAACGGACGCCTTGTAGATCCCGGAGACGCACAAGGGCTATCCGACGCGCTTGAGTGGGCGCTTAGCGATTCTGCTCCTGATGCGCGCCAGCTAAGACTATCGGCCGGTAAATTTGAGGCAGAGTCTGTCGCACGCCGCTATCTACAGCTCCTTAATAGCTTCAACAGCAAGACGATATGAATCGAGACCAAACCCGGCAATCACACCTTTACAAGCTGGAGCAATAAGCGAACGGTGGCGAATCTCCTCACGTGAATGCACATTTGAGATATGCACTTCAACCACAGGGATCTCGATAGCACGGATGGCATCGGCAATTGCAAGGGATGTGTGCGTGTAGGCACCCGCGTTCAGAGCCACCCCCTTATATTCAAGATCGAAACCGACTTCATGAAGACGGTCAATGATCTCCCCCTCATGATTGCTCTGAAAATACTCTATCTCGATATTTTTATAGTCAGCACACAAAGCTTCGAGATAATCATCCATAGAAATGTCGCCGTACACTCCCGGCTCACGCACTCCGAGAAGATTGAGATTTGGGCCGTTGACAATAAGTATTTTCATAGATGTCATATATTTGATTTATTATCAATATCTGATGATATACATAGGAGAGGGATCAAAACGCGGCAATGCAACGAGCTGCACCGGCGCCTGACGTGAATCAAGCGAAAGAGACCCATCGCCTACCGATGCGGCACCCGCATCAAGCAATGCCTGCCTCGACGCAGCCACAGCGATTTCCGGCGTATTGTTGTCGTTGGAGAGATGACACAGAAATACATGCCTGAGCTGCGGCGTGTAGTTCTCACGCAACCAGTCCGCTGCATCGGCATTGTCAAGATGACCTGTTTCCGCGGCTATGCGTGCCTTGAGATATTCAGGATAGTGCCCGTCGCGCAACATGGCGGCATCATAGTTACTCTCAAGCATCAGAGCGGTAGCCTGCGACATATAGAAGTGCGCACGCTCAGAAACCACTCCAAGATCGGTGACAACAACAAATCGGAATGCACCACCGCCAGCCGAAATCAGAAAGCCCACATTGTCGGTACCGTCGTGCATGACTTCAAAAGGCGTAATCGCAAAATCGCCGACATTAAATGCTATTTCCTTGTAAACAGGGTGATGATAGTCTTTGATCCGGCGTGATATGCTGTGACGCCTCAGCATACCGTTGAAAGCCCTCGGTGTGGCATACAGCGCCATGTGACGGTTGTTACGCAAAATATTGTAGGCATATCGCGTGTGATCGCCATGGTCATGAGTGAGAATTATGCCTCTCACCTTATCCATGGAAATACCCTGACGGCGCAACTCGCCCATAACGTGGGCATAGTCGACACCTGCATCAATCAGAACTCCAAAGCGATCGTCGCCAATGTACGCACAATTGCCACTGCTCCCGCTACCAAAGGAAATAAACTTAAGCCGGCTCACTGAATTCGGACGGGCAAGTTCACCGAGAGGCGACTCCGAAAGAGGTGGAGGCGGAACAGATGAGGGCATCTCTCCTCCTGAAATCGCAACCTGCAACTCACCGGATGCAACATCCCGCTCTCCCGGCATCTTATCGAAGAGTCCGGGCTGTCGGTAAGGGTCAAATCGGCGTTTGTTGCGTGCCATAAACAAATGCTACTGTTCAGCTAAGGAGGAAAATAGCCGGACGTTTTGAGAAATCATAAGAAGCGTTGCGCCATTTCGAAAGAGTCATCAGTCTCACTTCCTGCGAAGGCGCAGTAAGCTCACATGCAACACAGAGCGAGAACTCTCCGGGCAGTGTCGCGGCAAGCTCGGCTATAAGCCGGTTGTTACGGTAAGGCGTTTCAATGAAAATCTGCGTCTGCCTCTCATTGCGGATACGTTCGGTAATCTGTCGCAAACGACGCTTGCGGGCCTGAGGTTCTATAGGCAGATAACCTGAAAACGCGAATTTCTGGCCGTTGAAACCTGATGCCATGAGGCCTAAAAGAATGCTTGAAGGACCCACCAGCGGACGTACGTCGAGATTTTCACGTCGGGCAGCCTCAACCAGAAGCGCGCCAGGGTCAGCCACTCCCGGACACCCCGCTTCCGAAATAACACCCATTGGCATTCCCTGGCGTAAAGGTTCGAGCATCGCAGGCACATCAACCGGATCGGTGTGCTCGTCGAGCACATCGAAATGCATTGCCGAAATGTCGGCACCGTGATCGACACTTTTTATAAAGCGGCGCGCACTGCGGATATTCTCCACCGCAAAATAACGCAGCTGCCCTACAATTTCGAGAATCGGCTGAGGCAAAACCTCGATCGGTCGTGTCGCATCGGAAAGCGGGACAGGTATAAGGTACAGAGCAGGATCAATCATCGGTATTATTGAGTTTATCGAGCAAATGCGGACGCAACAGACGTGTTCGTTCAAGCGCCTGCTCATGACGCCATTCCGCTATTTTCGCTTCATGTCCCGACAAAAGAATCGACGGCACTTCCCACCCGTTATAGACAGCCGGACGAGAATATACCGGAGCCGAGAGGATATCATCCTGAAACGAATCGGACAAAGCGCTCTGCTCATCGCCTATCGCACCCGGAATCAGCCGTACAATGGAATCGGCGATCACAAGCGACGGCAATTCGCCTCCGGTGAGCACGTAATCGCCTATAGAGATCTCACGGGTGATAAGATGCTCACGTATGCGATGGTCAATGCCCTTGTAATGCCCGCAGAGTATGACTATATTGTCAAGAAGCGACATAGAGTTAGCCATGTGCTGCGACAGAATCTCTCCGTCGGGCGAAGTATAGATGATTTCATCGTAGTGCCGCTCGGCTTTCAGAGCCGATAGACAGCGGTCGACCGGCTCAATCTTCATGACCATGCCAGCTTCTCCTCCAAAAGGATAGTCATCGACCTTGCGATGCCTGTCGGTTGTGTAATCACGCAAATTATGCACATGAAACTCAACCAGTCCCTTCTGCGCGGCACGCTTCATGATCGAACACGCGAGTGGCGATTCAAACATTTCAGGTAAAACTGTCAAGAAATCTATGCGCATGATGATCGGTTTTTATAAACAGTGACATGGGCGACAATCAAGTCGCCCATATCTTGTAAAGTTTCTTACTTATTGACCTGGAAGCGGGTGTCGCCGTCGGCAAAAAAGCTGACTATCTGACGGGCGGCGGCAATTCCTGCATTTATATTGGCCTCAGAAGTCTGTGCTCCCATCTTCTTCGGAGTGAAAAACACCCGGCCTTTGAACTCCTCTTCCATTGCAGATGCGGTGTCGGGCCTGACGTCAGCCACATATCTGAGATCGGTGCGTTCACGCAATGCGCGTGCGAGACCATCCTCGTCAATGACTTCCTTTCGGGCTGTATTGACAAGTATACCACCCTTAGGCATAAGAGTGACAAGTTCATATCCTACTGACCCCTTAGTATCGGGTGTGGCCGGAATGTGAAGCGACACAATCCTGTTGCCGGCATACAACGACTTTATATCGGTCACCGGCCTCACTCCGGCCGCTTCAATGACTTCAGCCGGACAATAAGGATCGAGGGCACTCACTTCCATGCCAAATCCACGTGCTATGCGGGCCACATTACGGCCAACCTGACCGAAAGCATGTATACCGAGTGTCTTATCTTTAAGTTCAGATCCCGATGTGCCGTCGTACATGTTACGGGCTGCCATGACAGCCATGCCAAACACAAGCTCGGCTACAGCGTTGGAGTTCTGTCCGGGAGTGTTTTCCACAACCACTCCGCGCTCTTTGGCGGCAACGAGATCCACATTGTCGTATCCGGCCCCGGCACGAACCACTATTTTCAGTTTTGGAGCAGCAGCAAGCACCTCGGCATCAACTTTGTCACTGCGCACAATGATAGCGTCGGCAGTAGCCACAGCCTTGAGCAATTCATCTTTAGAAGTATATTTTTCGAGGCGTTTCACTGTGTGACCTGCTTCGGCAGCCACCTTTTCGATGCCTTCGACAGCTACAGCAGCAAAAGGCTTTTCGGTTGCAACGAGTATTTCCATAACGGGCAGATGTAATAACGTCAATGTTTTGCCTCAAACTCTTTCATGCATTCGATAAGCACATCCACACTCTCCATGGGCATGGCGTTGTAGAGTGACGCACGGAAACCTCCGACATCGCGATGTCCCTTGATGCCTACAATATCATGAGCGGTGGCGAATGTCACAAAGTCTTTTTCAAGCTCCTTGTACTCAGGCTTCATGACAAAACATACATTCATGATAGAGCGGTCCTCAGGCGCTGTAACCGTGCCGACAAACATCTTGCTGTCGTCGATGGCATTGTATAGCTTCTCGGCCTTTGCAAGATCTATCTTCTCTATCTCGGCGACTCCGCCAAGCTGCTTGTAGTAACGCAATGTCTGCAATGCTGAAAATATCGGAAGCACCGGAGGTGTATTAAACATCGATCCTTTGGCAATGTGCGTGCGGTAATCAAGCATCGTCGGGATAGCACGGGCGACCTTGCCAAGCGCGCTCTCTTTGACTATAACGATCGTCACTCCGGCCGGAGCGAGATTCTTCTGGGCACCGGCATAGATAAGGTCATACTTGCCTACATCGAATGGACGTGAGAAGATATCGCTTGACATGTCACACACCAAAGGCACAGGACTTTCGGGATCGAAACGTGTCTCTGTTCCGTATATGGTATTGTTGGAGGTATAGTGAAAATAGTCGGCATCAGCCGGAATTGTATAATTCTTGGGAATATACGTATAGTTGGCTTCTTTCGACGAAGCGACGACCTCCACCTCTCCGAAAAGTTTTGCTTCCTTTATCGCCTTGTGGGCCCACACACCGGTATCCATGTATGCAGCCTTAGTGGCAAGAAGATTCATCGGCACCATTGCAAACTCGAGACTCGCACCTCCGCCGAGAAAGAGGACGTGGTAGCCCTGAGGAATGTCAAGGAGCTCCTTGACAAGAGCGTCGGCCTCATCAATCACAGCCTGAAATTCCTTACTGCGATGGGACACCTCAAGGATCGAGAGCCCCGTCCCGGCGAAATTACGGATTGCTTCCGCAGTGTTCTCGATCGTGTACTGGCTCAGGATCGAGGGGCCGGCATAGAAATTGTGCTTTTTCATATTCAAATTTTAAAGTTGGTAATTGTGTTGATTAGAGACCCGATGCATCCTGTCCAAGCAGACCGGAGACGGAGCCATTCGCAAATATATAAATTTTTCTATTCAATCACTAAAGTTGTTCGGGATACTTGCGGTAGTATTCTTCAAGCAGCGGACGTATGTTGAAATAATATCCGTCGGCTCCCGAACGCCCCTGCTGATCGGAGAGAGGCACTAGTTTTATATACTCGTAGCATGGTTCCTGAAACTGCTGCGACTCCACCACCCGGTTCTGGAAGTTGACGATATTGTACTCGTGCCTCGGGTTTATCACATACCAGGCATTTTCAGGATCCAGTCCGGTTCCGGTAGACACTATCGCCTGCAACAGATGGTTGAGGCGATACTGCCATATGGCAGCCTTGTTGGTTTTGCCACGTCCTTTAAGCGCATAGATCAGATAGTTCATCTGTTCAAGATCAAATGGATCATCAGCCAGAGATAGTTCGGCATAGGCAATTATGGAGTCGAGTTCGGGGCGTGAATGATCGGGACGATAGTAAAGTTCCTGTATCCGGTCGCGATACTCCGACTTGCGATAGGGATTGTAATCCTCCTGGTACATAGCTCCGAGATAAAGATGGCGGTAATCATCGATGGTAAGACGCGTGGTATCGTACACCTCGTAGCGCTTCATAAGCTCAGGATAGTAATAGCGTGATCGAGGATTATTGACTTCCTCCTTTATTTTCTGAAGATCGGGAACTTCAGGTGCATTTTTTTTACTGTCAGTCTCGGGAGGGAGCGCCGAAACCGAAAATACCATGACAAGTAGTCCGATTGATGCCTGTATGATCTTACGCATTGGGAGCGGTATTTATTTTAGATTCTTGTTTTAATTCTGATTGTCACAATCCCTACTGCATGAATAAACGCCATGAGCAGGAACGATATCACAACTGTTACCGAAAGAGAGGCTCCTCCGACTGCAGCATCGGCAAGAAGAGGAGAAATCAAATTGTGTCCGACAGCAAGAGTGGCGACACATGCAAGCCACACAGCTACATTGACACATGCAAGCATCAGACCGTAAACGGCGCGAATCGACCGGATGGAGAATCCGAGTGATACAAGTCTGACGATGACCGGACGGCTCTTGTATAGCAACAGAAACAGGCTTACCGTGAGAATGACGACCGAGAGTGTGCAAAGAATGGCGCCCACCCCCATTACAATAGCCAGAATCACCGAAAGTATGCGCGACGGTGAGACATTCCCGTCGTCTCCGGCTATATCAAGGTCGTGGGATTCGGCAAAATCACGCACTAAAGGATCGGATGCCTCTACGGATATATGAGCAATTATACGGGAGGATGATCCATCCGACTTCCTTACGTCGCCAAAGTTTTTATTGGCCCATTGCAGAAATGCCTCAGGCACGGATATTGTGTTTATACGATTGGAAAAACCGACAATACGCGCAGGCAACACCTGCTGCCGTCCACGGCCGGCCAGTGAAACCGACAATGGAATATGCATGACCACCTCCTCGCCAAGCGATGGAAAGCCACGGGAAGGTGCGAAACCGAAATTGTAAAGTGCCAGATAGTCCCGCGGCAGTATAATCGGGATCACAGAATCAGGACCATACGGATCAAAGGCCCAACTGTCGGGGAGTGGCTGAAGATAACCGTCGGGGACCGACTCAAAAAACAAAGCCGAAGCCAACCGGTCACCACCGAAGTCAGCCGACACTGTCACAGAAAAGTCGGCTGCTGAAAACCTGTCGGCCGATACAACCCAAGGCTGGCTGTTCAATGTCGTGAGCAACGTATCTGGCAGATCTTGTGCCGCACCGAACCCAAGTCCCTTGACTTTAGGAGAAAAAATAACATAATCTTCCGACGCAAACGGATCGTCGGAAGATCCGTCGGACGAAGTCGAGAAATCGCGCCACAGCTGCAAAGCGCCTGTAAGGATAAGCAGTCCGAGATAAGATCCGATCGCATAAACCACAAGCTGTGCGGCACTAAGGTCGCGCAACAACAGATCCCGCAGAATATTTCTATCTCTTGTCATAGCGAGATGCATGTATCTATTCTGATATCAAGATGGTGCCCGACCGAGGTAATAACAAGCCCCGCTCCAGATTCCGACAACTCCCTGTCGACAAGCTCTGCTACGGCTGCGTTCCAATGTGCGTCAAGATGGCTCACCGGCTCGTCGAGAAAAATGAAATCAGCTGGCTGGCACAAAGCTCTGACAAGCCCTCCTCGTTGCTGCTGACCTATGGACATACGCGAGACATGGCGGTCGAGACACTCACCTATTCCAAGACTGAAACATGTTTCTTCGATCCATGCCTCCGTACGGAAATTTGTCAGAGAATTTTTAAGCAGGATATTATCACGCAATGTCAGCTGCGGAAACAACCCTATTTCCTGCGGAAGCCATGCCAGATGCTCTCGTCTAATGGCACTCCAGCGCTCCGGTGAAAACGAACCGGCAATATAATCGTCGAAAAGAATATTGCCGGAATAATCACCACGCATACCCATGACAAACGCACAAAGTGTTGTTTTTCCGGATCCCGACGAGGCTTCCACCCTCACTCTCTCGCCACGACGAAAAGATATCCGCCGCCCCCACACCGAGGAGCCGTCAGTCACGGCAAACGCACGTGGCAAAACATGGTCGAGAGTTATACAGTTCATTTTGCGAGAGTCTCTACAAGAGCTTTAAGAGGAGTTGTATTTATGCCATTTAACTTAACCGTGGCATCAGCCTCTCCACCACCTACGCCGGCATCGACAGAAAGCCCCCATGGCAGTCCGATAATGCGGGAAAGATCACCACCGTAAGGAATGTTGGCTTCAATCGCCAGCACTTTACTATCGAATACAGGCGCAAATACAGGCGCTCCAGCAATGGCGACATCATAGTTGGCTATTACGAAATTACCTTTTACGCTTCCGACTGTAAGCGCCTTGTCATCGCCAAGAGCAAGAGTATAGGTGCCGTCGCGGTTGGACTTACATGGAAAATCGCTCATTGAAGCGAGGGTAGAGACGAGCGTGGTAAGCTGGTCAAGTTTTTCCTGAGGCATAGAAGCCGTCAGGCAAACCTCCCACGATGAAAGATCGAAGTCGCCGAGTGACTGCGCTCCGGCAGCCGGAGCCACAGCTATCGCCACCGTGCCGTCGATCGACTCTATATACGGACGAAGCATCGACAGAATCATGCGCCAGTTGTCTCCACAGATTCCTCCCAGAGCATCAGCTACCGACGGATACATCTCTTGCCAGTCAAGAGCACCCAAAGCTATGCATACAGCTGTCTGCCGTGGGATAAGACTCACAAACGAGGGATTTATCACTCCTATATCCGATCCTATATAGACAGGCGTACCATCAGGGGCCTTCAATCCTGCATGAAGATGAAACCCGCTTCTCAGACACCGCATCGAAGCGGTTATAAACGACGACACCGGCACATCAATTCCCGGAACAGAAGCCGGAACCCATGAAACCACTGCCACGATATCGCCCTCAGCATCAAGAGCATCCTTTTTCACTGAATCGGATGAAAATGATTTTCTGGCAGCAATATCATTTGTATCGATTATCTGATCGGCCGAACGGGCGATCCAGATCTGACCGTCGCGCACCACGGCACATGCACCCGGATATGTGTATATGCTGTAATCTGATATTTTCACCGAAGCAGTCGATGTCTGATCGAGACGGTCAAGAAGAGCCGTACCGTCGGTAGCAAGCGCTGTTACGATCGGCTGAGACTTTGCAGAAGGCATATACCAGTAAACCGATTCCAGATCAATCTCAGGTGCCAGGTCTGCAAGAAGTGAGACAAGAGTGAGTGTCGACATGTCGGAGGCCCCAAGCAACGATTGTAAAGCCGGAGTAAGAGAATATCGGCCGGCTTCGGCCTGACAACCGGCTTTGGAAAGAAGATTTAGAACATCGGCCTTGGCCACCGCAACGGCATCGGACGGCACGGAGTCCAAGGGATCTATTGCCGTTTCGCTTTTGTCGCAGCTCCATAGCATTAAAATCGCCATGGCTGCTGTCAGACATATTTTAAACTGTTTCTTCATTATGTTTCGCGATATTATTGCAAACTTACGAAAAACGGATGACAAACGAAAGTCTACCCACTCCACTGCCGCCTGTAGATTCAAGATCGAAATGTAAAAACTTGGGGCTTGAATCTACACATGCAACAGCGTGATTGTATGCACAATGCGGGTTACGATAAAAAAGCGCGATCATATCGACCGCGCTTTCAGGATTTAATACATATTTAACCAATCAGATCTCGTCGGGAGCAAGTTCTTCACCGCCGTACCCTGGATTCTGCTTGATGAGTGTGTTGGTCGCGAGGCTCGAGTTGGCGATCGGAAATCGGCACTCGTGCTTGTTGCCGGTCGGCTCGTGATCCCACCAGCGCTCAGTGTGGTAAACATCCCAGCGAATGAGGTCGACTCGGCGACGGCCCTCACCGAGGAATTCGATCAGCCACTCGTCAAGTATACGCCACTGGTCTATATTTCCCTCAGTAGCAGGATTGGGATCGGCCCCACCTTCGAAGTAACGCCTGCGCACGGTGTTGATGAGCTCGGCCGCAGTCTTCTTGTCGCCCAGACGGAACTTGCACTCGGCAAGGGTAAGATAAGTCTCTGTGAGGCGCATATAGGCGATAGCATTGGAACCGTACATCTTGTAATGCTCTTCGTCGGGCAGAGGGAATTTCACCAGACGCACACCGTCGTTCTCGTCGGCGACACGGCTGTCGTTGTCGGAAGGCAGTTCGGCCTTTGTAGCATACGTGCCTCCGTTCTCTACGAGCTGCGACCAAGGGGCGATCTTATCATAGATCACCGTCGTGTCACCTCTCTGGAATGAACGGTAGTTGCGACACACGCGCCCCTCGTAGCGGTCATCGCTCAGTTTGCCGACAAAGAACATGCCCTCATAGTCGTTGCTGTCGTAATCGAACACACGGAAACACCTCTTGCGTGTATCACCGTCGTCAAACTTCTCGTATGGAGAACCGAGACGGATATCGGGGCGTGTCTCCTTATAGAGATTGTACTCAGGGTCACGCGATGGAGCGAGACAATAAGTGTTGCCTCCCGAACGGAGATTGGTGGCAAGTCCCAGATAATCCTGAATGTAACGGGGATACCATGACGACATGCTCCAGTAATTGGTAGAACGCTTCTGCTCATAGGAGCAAGGAACACCCCACAAGATCTCACTGGAGGTATGGTTGGCCCAGCCGAAAGTATCCTGCCAGCGTGGCTCTATCTCATACGGCCCATACCTGCCGTCAATGATGTCCTGACAGATCTGTGCGGCTTTGTCGTACATCGGGACGCCAATGTAGACCTCAGCGTTGAAATAGAGTTCGGCAAGAATCATTGCCGCAGCGGCTTTTTTGAGATTCCCAGCTACTCTCTGGTGAAGATCGACACGTGCGGGAAGTTCCTCAACACCTTGTGTCAGGAGATTTTCCGCCATTTCAAATGTTTCTTTGGCAGTAGAACGCGGCAACAAAGGAGAGTCATTGGAGGTGTAGAGAGGCAGTCCGCCTACCCAGTCCAGACCGAGCATGTAGAAGTAGCCCATCAGTGCGTTCATCTGCCCGCGGTCAGCCTTTTTGTCATCTTCCGTCAGGCCTATAGCCTCGTAATTGATAGTCTCGAGGTTGGCAAGTACGTCGAGGCATCGGGCCACACCTTGCAGCGGCTCTTTCCATGCGGTCGACGCAATGCCGTCGTCGGCGATTATCGTGTGATTGCGCTTGCGCTGGTATGAGGCGCTGAAGCTCGTTGAACTGCCGTCGCAACGCAGGGGGCGTATCACGCAGTCGGCTCCATGCTCGTTGATTTCAAACATATAGTCGACCAATGCGCTCCAGTGCGCGAACGGACGCGCAACCATCTGATCGATATTCTCACGGCTTGTCAGGAATGTTTCGGCCGTAGTCTCCGAATAGTAGACCTCGTCGATGTTACATGAGGCAAGCATTCCCACCATCAGGGAGGGTATAAGTATATTCTTGAATTTCATTTTTGATTCCCGTGTTGAGAGTGAATGGTTAGAACGTCAGCTGTACGCCTGCGGTGCAACGGAGTGTCTGCGGATATACGCTCGAACCGCTGCGTTCCTCGAAGCCGGGGGCAAGACCGTTGATGGGAATCTCGGGATTCATGCCGCTGAACTTGGTGAAGGTATACACGTCTCGCAGTGTAAGATACAGACGGGCTTTCTGCAAATATCTGGTCCACTTCGAGGTGTTGAGATTGTAGCCAACCGAGATCGCCTCGATCTTAAGGAATGACGCATCCTCAAGAAAGCGATCGGTGAGAAACTGCGTATCCTTGATATCTTTGTTCTTCTCATACATCGGCTTGATAATGTTGTATGCGCTTTTTGACTGCGCTATACCCATCTGCCAGGTGTAGTTGGAGATTGCATCGAAATTGAGCCATGATCTGAGTTGCAGGCCGAAATCGAAGTTGCGGTAACGCACCGTATTGTTCCAGTTGGCGATGATTGCGGGGAATGCGTTGCCGGTGTAATACTTGTTGTCTTTCACAAGATTCTTGCTGTCGTGTACCGATACTACATCTCCGTCTTTCGTGTAGATAAGGAACTTGCCGTCCTCGTCAAGACCGGCGTAGCGATAGAGGAAGAACTTGCCGAGTTCCGATCCCTCTCTAAGGCGTACATTGGCACCGCTGCCATCACTGAAATCCTTATAGGATAGCTCCTGATCGCTGAGGGCAAGTTTCACGATCTTGCCGGCATTATGCGAAATGTTGAACGTCGAAGTCCAACTGAAGTTTCTGTTCTGGACGGGAATGCCCCCGAGTTCTATTTCCCATCCGCGGTTGCGCATCACACCGATGTTACGGTAGATCGAGTTGCACACATAAGGAGGCTGAGGAGCGTCGACAGAGAAAAGGAGATGGTCGATGTTGCGGTTATACCAGTCGAACTTGCCGAAAAGACGGTCGTTGAAGAACGAGAAGTCGACACCCACGTCAAACTCCTTTTTTTCCTCCCACTGGAGATCGGGGTTCACGTTGTTTGCGGGTCCGTAGGCCGAAAGCCATTTGCCTGTCGTCTCATTGTACCAGTTGCCGTAATCGTTGGTAAGGCGTCGTGCAGTGATGCCGTTGGGGATCGAGTTGTTGCCGGTTATACCGTAGGCGACGCGTATCTTGAGATCGCTGAGCCAGTCGCGGGTGCTTTCCATGAAGTTCTCGCGGCTGATGCGCCAGCCTCCCGAAATAGCCCAGAAGTTACCCCAACGATGGTTTCTGCCGAACTTACCGCTGCCTTCGTGACGGATAGATGCGCTGATCATATACTTGTCGTCGTAGCTATAGTTGGCACGCGCGAAATATGAGAGAAGAGCAGTTCTGACGCCCTTGCCCGAATTCATACTCACTCCGTTGACGTTACCCTCTTTGTAGAGAGTGCCTTCGCCTATATTCCACGGACCTATACCGTTTATCGAGAAGTCGCCGTTGCTCACCGAAAAAGACTCCGAGCCGTCGTTCTGGTAATATGACCAGCCGGCGGTGGCATCAACGCGATGCTCCCTGTTGGCTCCGAACTCCTTGACATAGGTCAGATAAGCGTCGAAATTCTTTTTGTTGTCCTTGCTGTAGCTGTGTGTGGCCTCTCCCCGGCGGTTGTTGTACCATGAATTCCAGTGACGGTGATCTTCATAGTAAACTCCATGGCTCGTCTCGCGGTCGATGTTGGCCGAACCCTGAAGACTAAGACCGTCCCAGAGACGGATCTTGATTGTGGCGTTGGCAAGGAGCCAATCCTTCTTATTATTGTTATAAGTATATTCTACCGCCGCGACGGGAGTGGTCTCTTTGTCGGCACCGGCCTCATATACATTAAGCTCATTGGGATTTGTAGGGCTGTAGAGAGGTATGGTGGGATTGAGTTTCATCGCACTGTTGATGGTACCTGTGCCGCCACGGGTATCGGCGTCTTTCTCGCGTGCCTGAATGCGCACGCCGATTTCGACGCGGCCGTCCCACAGCTTGTAGGTGGCGTTGATACGTCCCGAATAGTCCTTGCGGTTGTCGCCTATGATTACACCCTCGGCATCCTTATACATGAGCGACGAGTAAATAGACAGGTTTTCGGTACCTCCCTGAAGGGTGAGCATATGCTGTTGTGTGAAAGGATGATCCACGGTGACCTCGTCATACCAGTCGGTGTTGCCTCCGAAGTCGGTCTGAGCAGGCTTGACGATATCAAGATACTCGTCTCTTGAAAGCATCTCCGGTTTTTTGCGGATAAACTCGGTAGTAAGCTCGCCGGTATAAGTCACGTTCACCCTGCCTGGCTTGCCCTTCTTAGTGGTCACGAGGATCACACCTGCCGCGGCGCGTGTGCCGTAGATAGCACCTGCCGAACCGTCCTTTAACACATCGATGCTCTCAATATCCTCCTGGGCAAGCATACTGAGACTCCCTCCGGTCATACCGTCGATGATGACGAGAGGACTTTGTGCGGCATTGATCGAACCAACGCCGCGAAGCTGGAAACTTGCGCCTGAGTTCGGCGAATTGGTGCCGTCGATTGTAAGACCCGCAATCTTACCTTGAAGAGCGGTTGCCACTGTAGCACCTCCGACACCGGTCATAAGATCTTCGCCCTTTATAGAAGTAATCGATGAGGTCACCTGCTTTTTCTGAAGAGAACCGTAACCTATGACCACCACATCATCGAGTACCTTACTGTCGGGTTCGAGTTTTACGGAAAGTACACTCTTGCCTTTCACAGCCACAACCTGCGGCATATAGCCGATACTTGAAAATCTGAGCGATGCATTGTCAGGAACCTCAATGGAGAACTCTCCGTCGATATTGGTCGAGGTGCCGGACCCTGCCATATTATCAACCATTACAGTAACTCCGATCACCGGATCTCCGTTGTCGGCATCTGTCACGACTCCGGTCACTTTGCGTTTAGGTGTATCGGATGGCGTTTCCTTGACCTGTTTGGATATGTTGCTCTTAAGTGAGATCTGTCGCCCGTTTATCACATAGGTTACACCTGTATTATTGAAAATCTGATCGAGAATCGCAGTCACAGGCTTGTTTTTAGCCGACACACTCACGCGGCGCCGGGTGTCAATGCCTTTGTTGTAGTAGAAGAATATATACTCGCTCTCCTTCTCGATTTTAGAAAGCACATCTTTGACAGTCTTGTCTTTGACTTCTATTGTAAGCAGTTTATCGTGCACATTGGCAGAGCCGGATGCACCGGCTCCAAAAGAAACAAAACAGATGCAGAGAATCATCACGGCTCGCATGGCTCTCCACATACATGAATTGTTCATGTAATTATTAATCATTATATTCGCATTAACTTTACTTGTTTAAGGTTTCTCTCTCCCGACGGCCGGATATACCGTCAATATCATCCGGCCGTTTCTTTTTTCATGGTTCTCTCTTTTCCATCGGCATTTGATTTTAACGGTTGGTTTATTTCTGTTGAGTCTTCGAACTTAATGTCCTGGATTATTCTGGTCTCACATATATGCAGCCGTCTTCCTCACCGCACACTATCGGAACGGAATAGGCAATGACGGAAATCACTTCTTCAAGGCTCCTTTTAAGGTCGAGTTTACCTGAGACTCTCATATCAGACACACCCGGTTCTACGACAAACCGGCTGCCATAGTAAAGCTCCAGTTTCTTAAATACTTCACTAAGAGATTCATTGTCGTATATGAGCATATTATGTATCCAGCTCACAAATGGCGCAACATCCACGTCGACCGGAGCACCCAACACTCCGACACTATCGACTGCCAGATACTGCCCGGGAGCCATCGTCACTTCCTCTCCCTTGCCGTTATCCACATTGACCGATCCACCAACAAGCACCACATAGGCCTCAGACTCTGCAGGATAAGCCGACACGTTGAACGTTGTACCTGTCACAATGACATTGAAATCGCGTGTAATGACCGTGAACGGCCTCTCAATATCGCAGGCGACTTCAAGATACGCCTCTCCCTCGACAATTATCTCACGCCTGTCATCTCTGAACTCCTGCGGATATACCACTCTCGTTCCGGAGTTTACCCACAACCTGGTGCCATCGGACAACAACATCTGCGACCGCCGGCCTTTAGGCACTATCAACTGACTGTAGACCGCAGCCGCACCTGTATTGACACTTTTCGCTTTAGTGCTGACCGTGTCGGAATTGACCGTCAGATCTCCCTGTGCCGTATATACGATCTCAGCTTCCTCTCTTTCCACATCTATCCGCTCCTCATCAGAAATCATAAGCACAATGTTGTCGTTGTCACTATCATGCACCGGCAAAGTCTGCACAGCATAGTCCTTTATCGAATCAACCGGGTCAACTGCCGACCGCCTGAGCAAGGGAAAACCGACAAACAGGACGATCATCGCGGCCGATACCGTCAGCAACGCCAACCGCACGGCACGGCGGGAAGCACGTTTAAGGCGGTAAATCCTTATGCTTCGTGAAACATCAAACCACGACCGCATGACCTCGTCGGGGTCTACATGAACCTCTTTTGAGTTGACGTAGCCGACCAACAGGCGCACAACCTCGTTTATGTCTGATTTCTGTTTTTCCATTGTTTTGCGATATACGATAATTAAGACGTGTGTCTAAAATTTTTCTACTCTTTTTTAAGTAAAAATTTGTTCAAAAACTGTCCGTAGATCAATTCAAGACATGCTTCAGATCTACCCACAACAACATTAGAATCCTCACATGCAACCGTTCAGCACCTCGCTGCCCTGCAAAAAAAATAAAGCGATACATTTGGTGAAATCAGCACCAAGCATGGCACGCAATCTTTCAAGCGCCCGATAGACCTGATTCATCGAAGACTGAGGATTTATTTCAAGCACAGCCGCAACCTCTTTATGCGAAAGCCCTTTGACATAGCGCAGATAAAGCACCTCCCGCTGATTTTTAGGCAACATCCTGTAGGCATAGAGTAGCCTGCGGCTCAGACGCAGTTTATCGTCGTCATGCCTGAACAAGCGCTCAAGCGCAGTATCATCGACATCGAGACAAAAGCCATATTCTTCGATATTTTCTTCGGCCTTGAGCGCTGACATCCTATCGATCAAGACATTTCTCATTGATGCGAGAAGATATGACTTCACATAGCTGAGATCAGAAAGACGACGGCTGCTGCATATCTTCACAAAAACATCCTGTATGCAGTCTTTCACAAGGTCCACGTCGGGGGAATATTTCAGTCCGAAATTAAGCATCAGCTCATAATACCTGCAATACAGCATTGAAAGCGCTGAGGAATCCCCCTTCAGAACCAATTTCCACAATTCAATGTCGTTCATACGGCAGACACAGGCTATGACTCATTATTTTCGCGACAGTTTTATACATTGCTTCCCCCGGGGAAGTCCAATGGGGAATATATTAAAACGGCATTTCCATTTTTATCTACTCACATTTTCAGAGTTTTTTCACTCCATAATGCTTTTGATGAAAATAATACGCAAAAGAAGCGGCAACAGGTCTAAAACCAATTGCCGCCTCTGAAATATTGCGATTCGCTATTATACTATTCAAGATCAACCGGAACCGCCACAATCTGCAGATTGCTGCGACGGATAAAGTCGACAATCTTGTTGCGGTACTCGCCTTCCTTCACATCGGCCTCAATGCGTTTCAACGCATTGAATACTGAAGTTCCGCTCTGATACACATGACGATAAGCTTTGGCTATATCATCAATCACATCAGGATCGAACCCTTCTTTACGCATAATATAGGCGTTTACGCCAAAATAACTTACCGGATTGTGCGCCACAATAACATAGGGTGGCACATTTCCGGAGATGCGGCAACCACCTTTAACAAGTACCCAGTCTCCAACCTCAGACCCCTCATGGAGAATCGAATTGCTGGAAAGTATGACACAATCGCCGACCTTGACGCTTCCGCCGAAAGTCACTCCATTTCCGAGCACACAGTGGCGGCCTATGGTACAGTCATGTCCGAGGTGCACATTGGCCATGATGAAGTTGTCATCGGCTATATGCGTGCCTCCGGAAGGATTTATGCCCAGGTTGATGATCACATGCTCACGGATTACATTGTTGTTTCCGATATAGCAATAGGTCTTCTCGCCTTTCCAGCGGAAATCCTGAGGCAGCGCACCTATAACGGCACCCTGAAAAACTTTGTTACCGCTTCCCATGCGTGTGCCATTGAGTATGCTGGCATAGGGTTTGATCTCGCATCCGTCGCCAATCTCGACATCGGCTTCGATATAGGCAAAAGGATGGATTGTGACATTACTGCCTATCTTTGCGGCAGGGTCAACATGAGCGAGTGGTGAAATCATGACGGATCTTTTTAGTGTCAGGTATTAGATTTCTTTATCGGCAATACCTCCGCCGCCAAGCGCCTGATAGAGACTTATGACGGACTGGGTGCGTACAAGATCGCAGCTTATTGCGCCCATCTGAGCCGAAAGCAGGCCGCTTTGGGCAGTCAAAAGCTCAAGATAGGTGGTAGTGTCGGTGTATTTGAACAATTCGGTCGTGGCATCAACAGAACGCTGCCAGGCTTCGACCTGACGGCCAAGCCAAACAGATTTGTCGGAATTGCGCTCATAGGCATCAATAGCGTCATGCACATCAGCGGCAGCGCTCATAAGAGTGTAGCTGAACGTGTTGAGAGTCTGTTGCTGCTGTGCCTTGGTAGCTTTGAGGCGTGCAATGTTCTGTCCGCGCGAGAAAATCGGAGCCGTAAGCGAAGCTGCAAGCTGTGTGAACCACACCGCAGGGTTGTGGATCGCTCCGCCCATTGAATTGGTGAAACCTAGATTGGCTGTAAGATTTATGCCCGGATAGAAAGCCGCACGGGCAGAGTTGGTAGCATAATAAGCCACCGCGACAGCACGTTCGGCGGCCCTAACGTCGGGGCGGTTGGCAAGCTCCACCATAGGAACTCCATCGGAAATCGCCCCTGGTATTTCCAACGCAAGCCCAGGCTGGATATCCCAGGTATGCGGCATCTCACCAAGAAGCAATGAAAAAGAGTTCATCGCTTCATTAAGCGATATCTCAAGGTCGTTGAGCGAGGCACAGATATTATAATAATTCGCTTCGCTCTGAGCCACACCGGCCTCATTTGTGCGTCCCGACTCTTTATAGGCCTTCATGGTCTCGACATTACTCTTCCATATCTCCGATGTCTCACGCGTCAATTCAATCTGGGCCTCAATCGACGAAATGGCGTAATAAAGATTTGCCACACCGGCTATAATCTGAGAGCGGACAGCCTGCTCATAATCCTTAGACTGGGAATAAGAGGCCTCTGCACCACGCTTTGCATTGAGTATCTTTCCGAATATGTCAAACTCCCAGTTGAGCACCAATGGTATCGTATAGGTCTTGGCGAACGGAGCATGATCATAGGATGCAGCAGCTGCATTAGGCGAAATCGCCACTGAAGGCAGATAGCTCATGCGCGCTCCCTGCATGTTGGCATGTGCGACCTCGATGTTAAGACGCGCGTTCTCAAGATCGATGTTGTTTTCAAGTGCACGCTGTATATATCCCTGAAGCACGGGATCGGTATATACCGTCTGCCATGTGAGTGTACCTATGGCACCCTCGGCGGCAGTCTGGTCGGCAGCCTTGACATATTCCTGAAGCAAAGCATCGTCTCCGGCCTGCTTGGACATGTCAAACTTATTGTAGATATGACAACCCGTGAGTGCCGGAATGATGGCTACCGCCACCATTGCCGACACGAGGGTCTTATGAATTTTCGCAGTCATTTTCAAGATGATGCTTTTTATTTACTTTTTGAATACTGTACGATCTCACTTTCAACTGCATCGTTGTTAGTGTCTTCCCATTTGAGCGGCGTGATCTTTTCCTGAATAATCTCAAAGATCACGAAAAGCGCCGGAACGACGAGAACCTGCAGGATCATGCCTATGAGCATACCGCCTATGGATCCCGCGCCAAGCGCACGGTTGCCGTTGGCACCTGCTCCGTTGGCAAACATCATAGGCAACAGTCCTATAATGAGAGCAAGCGAGGTCATGAGAATCGGTCGCAGACGTGCTGTAGCACCTGCAATAGCCGCATTAATGATCGACATGCCGGTGCGACGACGCTCAAGCGCAAACTCGACAATAAGGATCGCATTCTTGGCAAGAAGTCCGATCAGCATGATAAGCGCGATCTGCAGATAGATGCTGTTGGATATACTAAAGATATTTGCAAAGATGAATGTTCCCATAAGGCCGAACGGTATCGAAAGTATAACCGACAACGGCAATATGTAACTCTCATACTGTGCAGACAGAAGAAGATATACAAACAGCAGACAGAGAGCAAAAATAATCGCTGTGGTACTTCCTCCCGACTGGGCCTCCTCTCGTGTCATACCCGAATACTCATAGGTGTAACCGGTAGGAAGTGTCTCGGCTGCCACACGCTGCACGGCGGCAAGCGCCTGACCCGACGAGTAGCCCGCAGCAGGCTGTCCTGTCACCGAAATCGACTGGAACATGTTGAATCGGTTGAGGAGGTCAGGACCATATATCTTGGTAAGTGTGACATAGTTGGACAACGATGCCATCTCGCCTCCGTTACGTATCTTGATGGCCGACAGCGTTTCGGGCGAAACACGTGCCTCAGGCGAAGCCTGCATCATCACACGGTAGATCTTACCGAAACGGTTGAAGTTGGACACATACATACCTCCATAATATCCCTGAAGCGTGGAAAGTATTGTCGAAGGAGAGATGCCGGCCTGTTTTGCCTTGGCAGCATCAATGTCGATCATGTACTGCGGGAAAGTGGGATTGAATGTCGTCATTGCCACCTGGATCTCAGGCTGCTTGTTGAGCTCGGCCAGGAAAGTCTGTGTGATCGCGAAAAATTCATCGATATTTCCACCGGTCTTATCCTGCATTTTAAGCTCGAAACCATTGGTCATAGAATAACCGGAGATCATAGGAGGTGCAAAACAAACCACACGTCCGTCCTTGATCATGGCACCTGCCATACCATAGACTTTGCCAAGTATCGCATTAGAAGTCTGATCAATCTGTTTACGATCTTCCCAATTTTTAAGCTTGATAATGAATGTGCCGTATGTAGCTCCCTGTCCAGCCATGAAGCTGTATCCTGCAATTTTCATACGGTATTCAATCTCAGGAATACCGGCGAGAATGCCATCCACCTTGTCAAGAACTTCCATGGTGCGTTCCTGCGATGTGCCCGGAGGCATATCGACCATACAGAACAGCACACCAGTATCCTCACTTGGCACAAGCGCGGTTGGGGTCCGTCCCATAATCCACACAAGCAACAGAATAGAGACAGCCACCGTGACAAATGATGTGATCTTATGGTGAACAAACCACGATGCCGCCACATTATAGACTTTCAACACTCGGCCAAAACCGATCTCGAAGCCTTTATGAAAACGCTTTCCGACAATCCCGAGCATAGTTACAACCGCCACTGCGACAGCGACAGTGAATTTGATTATGTGAGAGGGCTCACTATACCAACCGAGCACCATGAACAGAATTGTAGCCACGAGTGCGACACCGGTGACAAGAGGAGGAAGATCAAGTGCAAATGCTTTCTTTGCCCTTTTTGCCATGATCTCACCAGTTGCACTGTAAGCCTCGCTCATGCGTTGCTTGAGTGGCTTTTCATCGTTAGCCTTGAGGAAGAGCGCACATAGTGCGGGAGAAAGCGTAAGAGCATTGAGCGCCGAAAGGCCGATGGCAATTGCCATTGTAAGACCAAACTGACGATAGAACACACCCGACGTGCCTGATATGAATGACACTGGAATAAACACAAGCATCATCACAAGCGTGATCGAGATAAGAGCGCCGGCAATCTCGCTCATTGCGTCGATGGAAGCCTTGCGCGGGCTCTTATAGCCGGCATCAAGCTTGGCATGCACAGCCTCAATCACCACAATCGCATCGTCGACCACAATCGCAATCGCAAGCACAAGAGCCGACAAAGTGATAAGGTTGATTGAGAACCCGATAAGGTTCATAAAGAAGAATGTGCCGATAAGCGCGACAGGAATTGCAATCGACGGAATAATTGTCGAACGCACGTCCTGAAGGAACACATAAACCACAAAGAACACAAGGATAAACGCCTCAATAAGGGTCTTGATCACTTCGTGTATAGAAGCGTCAAGGAAGTCATTGTTGTTCATCGGGATAGCGAACTCGAGACCGTCGGGGAGCTCGCTCTTCATGTCTTCGACTACTTTCAGACAGTCATTAATGATCTGTGTCGCGTTTGATCCGGCCGTCTGGAAAATAATGGCACTGGTGGCCGGGTATCCATTGAGAGAATTATGGAAACCATAAGTGACACGTCCCAACTCTACATCCGCGACATCTCCAAGACGAAGCACCTCGCCTGTAGGCTTGGCGGATATGACTATATTTTCAAATTCCTCAGGCTGAACAAGGCGGCCTTTGTACCTCATGGTGTACTGAAAGCTCTGATCACCCTGTTCGCCAAACGCACCTGGAGCAGCCTCTACATTCTGTTCCGACAAGGCATAGGTTATGTCGTCAGGCATGAGATTGTACTGCGCCATCACATCGGGTTTCAGCCATATACGCATCGAATAGTCGGCACCGAAACTCATCACATCACCTACACCCGACACACGCTGAAGCTGAGGAATCACATTGATTTTGGCATAGTTGTCAATAAATTCCTCATTATACTTGCCGGATTTGTCGTAGAGTGCCACATTGAGCAGCATCGAGGTCTGACGTTTCTGTGTGAGCACACCCACACGAGTCACCTCGGCAGGAAGCAGACTCTGAGCTTTTGCAACACGATTCTGCACATCGACGGCAGCCATGTTCGGGTCAAAGCCCTGCTCGAAATACACACTGATATTGGCCGAGCCTGTGTTGGTAGCGGTCGACTCCATGTAGGTCATGCCCTCGGCTCCGTTTATCGCTTCCTCAAGAGGCGCAATAACAGAATTGAGCACCGCCTGCGCGTTTGCACCGGTATAAGTCGTGCTCACCGAGATTGTAGGCGGCGCGATATCGGGGAACTGGGTGATTGGAAGAGAGAAAAGTCCGATAAGACCCAGAAGGACGATGAAAATCGAAATCACCGTCGACAATACCGGACGATTTATAAATCTGTCAAGTTTCATTTATCGTATGCTTGATAAATCTTGTAAAGTATTTAAAGTCGAGTCTGTGAAGATCTGTCACTCGGCTACTGTCGGCGCAGAAGCAGCCTCCACAGGAGAAATCTTCATGCCGTCACGCAACGACACACCTACACCCTCAACAGCAATGCGTTCACCGGGGTTAAGACCGGAAGTCACGACATAGGTCTTTCCGTCGTTAAGCGGAGCGACCTCAATCGGACGGCTTACAACCGTGTTGCTGTCGGTCACAGCATATACAAAACGGCGGTCCTGAAGCTCATAGGTCGCTTTCTGAGGGATGATTATCACACTATCCTGATTGACAGGAAGGAGAATCTGTCCGGTTGATCCGCTACGGAGCATACCGTTGTTGTTTTTGAACAACGCACGCACCGATGCAGAACCGGTATTGTTGTCTATTACCCCCGAAACTGTAGCCACTTTGCCCGAAAGAGGATAAATCTGTCCGTCGGAAAGACGTAGCTGAACCTCAGGCATCGCTGCAATGCGCTCCTGAAGTGTTGCGGCTCCGTTTTCCGTCATATCGAGAAGATCCCGCTCAGTAAGCGAGAAATAGGCGTAAACCTCTCCATTGTCGCTGACAGTTGTGAGAGCCTGTACCATCGAAGGCGAGGCAAGCGAACCCTCTCGGTTGGGTATCATGCCCACAACACCGTCGCTTGGAGCGGTCACGACAGTATAACTGAGATTTTTCTGTGCAGTAGTGAGAGCTGCTTGAGCCTGTGCCAAAGCTGCCTGCGCTGTAGCAAGATTGTTTTTGGCGAGCTGATTCTCATACTCGCTTATTATATTCTTATCATAAAGTTTCTGCTTGTTGTCGGCAGTGAGAGTAGCAGTCTGCACAGCAGTCTTAGCCGATGCGAGAGCTGCCTGAGCCTGATCTACAGCTGCCTGGAACTGCACCTGATCAATCGTAAAAAGAGGTTGTCCTTTTCTTACATGCTGTCCTTCATCGACATGAACCTTTGTAATAAAACCGCTTACCTGCGGGCGTATTTCGATATCCGTCTTACCCTTTATTGTCGCGGGATATGAGTGGTCGAGAGCTGAAGATCCAATCGAGAGAGTCTTAACCGCAATCTGGGGCGCCTGTCCCTGAGCTGGCCCCTGCTGGCCACCGGATGAGCATGAAGCAATCATAACGGAAAGAGAGATTGCCGATGCGCCTGCAAAAAATAGCTGCTTAATCATCTTTGTAAATATAATTTTTCTGACGTTAGTTCTGAATTTTGTACCTATTTTCAAACTGCAAAAATAATAATAATGTGTGAATCGGATAAATATGCTTTTTAGCAAATCCAAGCAGTTTAGTCCAACATGTTGGTCAAAACCGACACAAAGGAGCGATTTAGAAGCCGAAGAATTTATCTAAGAACTTTTTTTCATTAATTTTGCAATATCTTTGAGCAGCATATACATAATTCACAAACAACACGAACAAAGAGAATGTCGATCGACAATATCATAGCGGCCGGCGTGGCCCGTGCGGTAAATGAGCTTTACAGCGCAAACACTGATGCCTCAAGCATTGTTCCTCAGGCAACAAGAAAGGAATTTGAAGGCAATCTCACCATTGTGGTGTTCCCGTGGGTAAAGGCGGCAAAGAAATCTCCGGAAGCAGTAGGCAAAGAGATCGGGGACTGGCTTGTCGACAATGAGCCGGCCGTAGACCGCTACAACGTGGTTAAAGGCTTTCTGAACCTTGTGATCGAACCTACGTACTGGAACAGTGTACTCAAACACATTGCTTCAGATACGGAATTCGGTATCAGAAAAGAGACGGAGTCAAGTCCTCTTGTGATGGTCGAATATTCGTCGCCCAACACCAACAAGCCTCTTCATCTCGGCCATGTAAGAAACAATCTGCTCGGATTCAGTCTGTCGGAAATACTCAAGGCATGTGGCAACCGTGTAGTCATGACAAATATCGTGAATGACCGCGGCATACATATCTGCAAATCGATGCTTGCATGGCAGAAATGGGGAAACGGTATCACTCCGGAAAAAGCATGCAAAAAAGGCGACCACCTAATCGGTGATTTCTATGTGCTGTTTGACCGTCACTACAAGCAGGAGCTTGAAGAACTGATGGCCGGCGGCATGAGTAAGGAAGACGCCGAAAAATCGTCTCCTCTTATGGCTGAAGCTCGCGAGATGCTCAGAAAGTGGGAATCAGGAGACAAGGATGTGCGCGGATGCTGGAAAATGATGAACGAATGGGTTTACTCGGGATTCGATGAGACATATCGCCGCATGGGTGTCGGTTTTGACAAGATATACTATGAAAGCGACACATACCTCGAAGGCAAAGAGAAAGTGCTTGAAGGTCTCGAAAAGGGCATAATGTACAGAAAAGACGACGGCTCGGTATGGGCTGATCTGACCGCCGAAGGCCTGGACCACAAGCTGCTTCTGCGCAGTGACGGCACATCGGTCTATATGACTCAGGACATAGGCACCGCCAAATTGCGTTACCACGACTACCCTATCGACAAAATGATATATGTTGTGGGCAACGAGCAGAATTACCACTTTCAGGTTCTTTCGCTTCTTCTCGACAAACTCGGATTCAAGTGGGGCAAAGATCTCGTGCATTTCTCATACGGCATGGTTGAACTCCCTGAAGGAAAGATGAAAAGCCGCGAAGGCACTGTGGTCGATGCCGATGACCTGATGGAAGAAATGGTGGCGACTGCCCGCGAGGTTTCACAACAGCTCGGCAAACTGGACGGCCTGAACGATGCTGAAATCGAAGAGATCGCCGAGACAGTGGGTCTGGGTGCTCTTAAATATTTCCTGCTAAAGGTGGATCCTCGCAAGAACATAACATTCGACCCTAAAGAGACAATTGATTTCAACGGAAATACAGGTCCGTTTATACAATACACCTACGCCCGTATACGCTCTGTGCTCCGTAAAGCGCATGAGACCGGCCTTGAGACAACCGACTACTCGACAGTCGTACCTGACGAAAAAGAAATCGCCCTTATCCAATGGCTCAACGATTTCGCAGGCACCGTAGAAGAGGCGGGACGTAATTTCTCCCCTGCAATCATAGCGAACTACACTTACGAGCTTGTCAAGCTCTACAATCAGTTCTACCACGACCATTCGATACTCAAAGAAGAGGATGCGGCAGTGAGGTCACTGCGTCTGGAACTTTCGGCTGTGACGGCACGCACCATAAAGGCCGCCATATCTCTTCTTGGCATCAAAGTGCCTGAGCGAATGTGAGCAATCTGTACATATAAATTGTTATAATGAGGCATGCGACTGAAAATCACGTCGCAATAACTCCAACGAAAAAACAACATAAAAATCATAATGAACAACTACTACAACATCCCTCCCACGCCTCCTGCCTACACTGAGTCGCTTGACCAACGTGTAAGTCAGGTAATGAAGCGTGTGTATGTAAAAATGTTCCTCGGCCTGCTTCTAACAGCTGCCGTAGCATGGGGCGTGGCAATCATAGCTCCTGAATTTCAAATGACACTGATTCAGAACCGTTGGATCTACTGGGGTCTGTTTATTGTCGAAATACTGCTCGTACTGGGCATTTCTGGCGGAGTCAGCCGCATGAAACCGGCTGCAGCCACCGGATTATTCTATCTTTTCGCGATAGTCAACGGTCTGGCTCTATCACTGATTTTCGTAGCTTACAGTCTTCCGTCAATATTCAAGACATTTCTGATCACAGCAGGAACTTTTGGAGCCATGAGCATTTACGGATATTTCACAGAGAAAGATCTGACCAAGATCGGATCATTTCTCTACATGGCACTGTGGGGTCTTGTAATCTGCATCCTCGTAAATATGTTCTGGGCCAACTCAACCCTCGACTGGATCATTTCAATTGCCGGAGTGATTATCTTTATCGGTCTGACAGCTTGGGACACTCAGAAGATCAAAACCATGGCAGCTCATTCAAACGGATTCAACCCATCGTCTCTTGCAACGATCGGCGCGCTGACCCTATATCTTGATTTCATAAATCTGTTCCTATACCTGTTGCGCTTCTTCGGCTCAAGCCGTGAATAATGGGATTTCTGGAAAAATACAGTAAAGATTACGCACAGATTGCCCGCCTCGGCCTACCGATACTTGTAGGCCAGGTGGGCATGATTGTTGTCGGTTTTGCCGATAATATCATGGTAGGGCGATATTCGACACAGGCTTTGGCATCAGCATCATTTGTCAACGGCGTGTTCAATACCGCAATTTTTGCCTGCACAGGGTTTTCCTATGGCCTGACTCCGCTCGTAGGCGCGCTATTTTCTCAGAAACGAAAAGGCGAAATCGGAGGAATAATACGCACCGGACTTATAATAAACGCCCTGTTTGCCATAATGGTATCCTTTTTAATGGGGATACTCTATCTCAATGTCGAGCATCTCGGCCAGCCCGACGAATTGCTGCCTATCATACGACCTTACTTCCTGCTTTATCTTGGAGGTATATTGCCGATCTCAATTTTTCAGGTATTCGCCCAATGGTCATGGGGTATAAAAAATTCGGCTATGCCAATGTGGATAATTCTCGGCTCGAATGTACTGAACATCATAGGCAACTGGCTTCTGATATATGGAAACTTCGGATTACCGGAACTGGGACTGTTCGGCGCCGGCATAAGCACTCTTACAGCCCGATGGCTTTGCGCTATAGTTATCACCTGCATCTTCTTCATAAGGAAACATAACCGGGAATATGCCTTCGGGTTTAAAACAACCGGGATGTCATTACAGCGCGTAAAGCAGATCAACATTGTATCGTGGCCGGTATCGCTACAGTCGACGATGGAATCCGCGTCGTTCAGCGTGGTAGCACTCATGGCAGGATGGCTCGGCGCACTTGAACTTGCCTCGTTCCAGATCTTTATTGTCATAAGCACTCTCGGGTTCTGCATTTACTACAGCATCGGATCGGCAATTGCCGTGCTTGTATCCAATGAAACCGGACTTGGAGACCGTCAGGGCCAACGTCGTGTGGCATTTGCAGGCTACCACATCATGCTTATGCTTGTGATCGCCGCCTCGGTGCTTATACTTGCTCTGAACCGCTATCTTATCTCCGCATTCACAGAGGACGGCCCGGTCATTGCCATGACTCTCACTCTTATCTTCCCGCTTCTGCTATATCAGGTGGGAGATGCCACACAAATCACATTTGCCAACGCTCTACGCGGCACATCCAACGTGCTGCCCATGCTATGGATAGCTTTTGTGAGCTATCTGCTGATAGGCATACCGTCGTCCTACTTGCTTGGCTTCACTGCCGGTCTCGGCCTCTACGGTCTGATACTGAGTTTCTCGGTATCACTTTTCACTGCCGCTGTATTGTTTTTGTATTTTTTTCTCCGCACAACCCGCATGAAGAATCGCTGAAGCCGCACCGAACCAATCATGCCGCCGAAGTGTTATTAGGTAAAAAATTTTAACTCAAACCTATTATTCTGCACTCTATGATGAAAAAGTTTTTCATGGCGGCTTTGATCGCTCTGGGCATAGGAACAGCAAGCTCAAACGCACAAGTACCGGCCCAGCTGACTCTGGGCTACGGTGGTTACACTCAGATGGATGCATCGGACATGCATGACGGATGGCACAAAGTAAACAATGCCTGGGGCGCACTCACCGCCGGCGTAAACTTCCGCGTAGCCCCCAAGCTATGGATCGGCCCGAGCTACACGTTCAGCAGCACGTCAACAAAAGGAGAACACAGCAGCAGCCTGGCCTATCACGCCATCATGCTGAACGCACGTTATGACTACTGGCAGCGCAGGGCTGTAAAAGTCTACGCACATGTAGGCATAGGAGCGGAAATCACACACCTCATGCCACACGATGGCGACAGCTATAACAAATCATATTGTGCATTCCAGATTGTTCCGGTAGGAGTCGAATACAGCCTTAACCGCAACGTGGGTATCTTCGGCGAACTGGGATATGGCGCACAAGGCCTGATACAAGCCGGCGTACACTTCAATTTCTAAAAAACCTACATGAAAGAGAGACTCATCACACTGCGAATGACTGAAAAAAGTTATAACGAACTCAGCAAAGAAGACGCTGAACTTGTGTCTTCGGCCCGCGCAGCAACAGATGGGTCATACGCCCCTTACAGCAATTTCCATGTCGGTGCCGCAATAAGACTTGACGACGGTACAATCGTGACCGGAGCAAACCAGGAAAACGCGGCATTTCCTTCTGGAATATGCGCAGAGCGCACAGCGGCATTCTACGCCGGTTCAAAACACATAGGCCGCCGCTTTACGGCTATCGCCATCGCCGCCCGCGAAGGCGGATCGAAAGAACTGACAAGTTACAACATAAGTCCATGCGCGGCGTGCCGTCAAGTGCTGCTCGAGTATGAGAAACTTGCCGGAAACGGAATAAGAGTGCTTATGGCATCACAGACAAATGTGCTTGAGGCTGATTCCGTGGCTACACTTGTACCTCTGGCTTTCTCTGATTTCTAAATATATATAATAAAAATACTCCGGGCCGATATATCAGTCCGGAGTATTTTTATAACAGTGCTCCGAGCGGGACTCGAACCCGCACAACCGCAATGGTCAAGGGATTTTAAGTCCCTCGTGTCTACCATTCCACCATCGGAGCAGAAGACGCTACAAGCACTTCGCGCTGCAAAGATAAGTGTTTTTAGCTTTATAAAAAGTGAAAAGCCCTATGTTTTAACATTCGATTTTCACAATGTGAAAAATCAGTTGTATCTGAACCCGTCCAAAATCGGATGTGTTATACAAAAGCAGGCACTCTCACATGATGCCCATTAAACTTAACCTGCCGATCAGATCAGGAAAGGGCCGGTGCCTTTGTCAAACCTAATTCTTTATTTACACAAATGAAAAAACACGTATTGGTGACACTTGCAGCCATAGCAGGCTGCAGTTTTGTCCCTTCAGCATTCAGCGCAGATGCACAAAACATGATTGCCGAAGAGACAACTTCGGTAACGGTTATGCCCGACGAGAACTGTAAGACGTTCTACAACGCAAACAACAACAAGAACTGGTTTATCCAACTTGGCGCAGGTATCGATATCCCTTATGTCGAGAACATGCTTTACAAGGGAGATGCAAAACGTCGAGTACAACCCAACTATCAGGTAGGTTTCGGCCGTTGGTTCTCACCCTACTTCGCCTGGCGCGCAAGTGCAAGCTACCGTCAGCTGAAATGGAATGGCGGCAACATATCAAAGGCTAAAATGGGAGAGGCCGATTTCGACATCATGTGGGACGCATTCAACTCTGTAATGGGTGTCGACGCCAAACGACCCGTATCGGTCATTCCGTTTGTAGGTATCGGTGTAGGATATGCCCGCGGAATGAAGAGCGATGCCATCAATGTATATGATGACAACGGCAAGCCGAAAAAGACGTCAGTCACTCTGCCCGTATCGGCAGGTGTCCAGTTCCGATTCCGCACATGTGACTATGTCGACCTGTTTCTTGAGGGACGTCTCGGATTCTTCGGAGACAATTTCAACAACACAGTCGGTGGCAAACCTATCGATATCAATGCAACCGCAATCGCAGGCGTATCGATCAATCTCGGCCCCCGCAGTTTCAAGACTTACAGCCCATGTGATGATCTCGCCTATATCTCGGGCCTGAACAATGAAATCAACTCGCTCCGCAGCGATCTGGCAGCTACAGGCGCCGCACTTGCCGAGGCCGAATCACAGCTTCCATGCCCTGAGGTTACGGTAGTAGAATGTCCTGATCCTGCACCCGCTCCGATTCTGGCCACTGTAAGATTCGCTCTTAATTCAGCCGTGATCACCCCGGAGGAGCAGGTCAACGTATACAACGTAGCCCAGCATCTCAAACAGAATCCCGATCTCGCTATCGTAGTAAGAGGCTACGCCGACAAGAAGACCGGCACAAGCAACTACAACATGAAGCTTTCAGAACAGCGTGCCCAGGCCGTAGCCGATGTGCTTATCAACAACTACGGCATCAATCCCGAACGTCTTGTGCTTGAGGCAGCCGGCAGCGACTCCCAGATCTATGACACCAACAACTGGAACCGCATCGTGATTTTCATACCGGTTGAATGATATAGATACACCCAACCTCTAAAAACAAAGCCGTGGCAGCAAAACTGTCACGGCTTTCTGTATGTATGGCTTGGGTAATATCTTTTTGTCAGGACTCAACAGGCTCAGAAGCGATTTCTTCATCATCATCGATGTCATGTGCGGCAGCCGGTACAAGCATTGCCGATCCCTCCCACAGAATATAGATAGGAAGGAACACCATGATCAGAGTAAACGGATCGCCTGTAGGTGTGATAATCGCAGCTGCTATCATGAGTGCCACAACAGCATGACGCCTGTACTTGCTGAAGAAATTACGAGTCAACAACCCCATGCGCCCGAGCAGCCATGCCAACAACGGCAACTCAAACACAACACCCATAAGCAGGATAATCATAAGAAAATTATCCATATAGGATGATATGGACACTGTATTGGGGATGGAATCGCTGAGCTGATAACCGGCCAAAAAGCGAAGTGTGAGCGGAAATACGAGATAATATCCTACTGCCACTCCGGCATAAAACATGATATTTCCAAAAAAGAATGCCTTGACAGCTCCCCTGCGTTCACGCGGCAACAATCCAGGACGGACAAACGTCCAGAATATATAAATCAGTATTGGAAATGTAAGCACAACGGCAAGCCAGCATGACAATGACATGTGAATGAAAAACTGAGACGCCAGCTCAATGTTTATCAGATCAACATGAAAACCCTCGCTACCAAGGGAAGGAAGCCAGACGGAATTTCCCGATCCCCCCATGAAAGACAGTAATCTGTAAAGAGGGAAATCGGCATGGCATGGAGCAAGAATAACGGCATCCATGATCTGGCGCAAGAAAATAAAAAGCGCCACAGCAGCTACAATAATAACGCCGCCAGCCTTGAAGAGAACACCACGCAAAGCCTCAAGGTGATCCCAAAATGCCATTTCAGTATTATTTCCAGTCGCCATTTTGAAGTCTATATAAGGCATGCAGACACATATACACCATGCCAGCAAAAATATGCCGGAACAAAGCAGATATGTGACCGCGAAAACCTTTTAAATTTAAGAACTTATCAATAAAACAGAGCCAGAACCTTATTTCGTGTTAGGTTCTTCCTTATCGATATCCTTGACGTTATCCTCAATATCGGAAAGACCTTTCTTGAATGAACGTACACCCTTGCCGATACCATGCATCAACTCTGGAATCTTTTTACCACCGAAAAGAAGCAGGATGATAACCAGAATAATAAGAATCTGAGGGCCGCCGATACGACTTAGAAACAGCGGTATGAAAAGTGCGATATTCATCTTTTGTTTTGTGAGTTTTGTTTGGTTTAGTAGTGATGCAAAAATAACATTCTATTGCGATAAAACGAAACAAAATATAGAAACAGCCGATATTATAACTTTTATTTCAAATATTTTTCTTGAAAAGTTAAAAGGATCAGACACCACAAAACAGGTCAGTCCATATATCAAATCTTTTGAGTAACTTTACAAAACCAATTATCATTTTCATTTATTCAACAACATCATATTTTCTCTCTTCCATATCTTTACATGTCTATAAATCTGACACGAATCATACTGGCAGTTTTTCTGGCCACGATGCCATTTGCAGGGGCCGATGCCAGACGTACCAGAAAAAAAAACGGCGCTCTTGAAATTGCACTGACAGAGGCTTACCGCAACTGGATACCTGCCTATACCAATGTAGCAGGCGTGACAGTAAAGTCGGCCCAGATAAACGAGTCAAACAAAACCGTCACCCTCACGTGTAACGACAGAGCTGGATTTCTACCCTACACAGAAGAAGATCTTGATTCATTGTATGAGGCACTTGCCGAGGCTCTTCCAGCCGACAAACGCGATTACACAATCAAGATAATTGTCGTGCGCACGCCAATAGAGCGCCTACTGCGCGGAGCATCGAAAAAGAATCCCGGCCCAAGTGAAACAAGACCGTTTGTCAGACGTCTTGACGAAACCGACTACGACAAAGGAATGACAGGCGCAAATCTGGCTATCTGGCCAAGTCACGGTCGCTATTATGAAAAACGCACTGACCGCTGGCAGTGGCAAAGGGGCAAGATCATGCAGACAGTCGAAGATCTGTATACTCCGGGGTATGTTTATCCGTTTCTGATCCCGATGCTTGAAAATGCCGGAGCCTACGTGCTGTGCCCACGCGAGCGCGACACCTCGCCTATTGAAATCATAGTCGACCGCGACGGAGGAGCCGCATCAAGCGCCGGCTACGCAGAAAGGACAGGAAAGCACAAGTGGCATGACGGAACAGGAGCTGGATTCGGTTTACCGCGAGAGATACTCAGCGATGGAGAAAATCCATTCAAAGCGGGAAAATACCGTGCAGTTACAACTGTTGACCGCAAAGCCGAGTCATCGGCGGTAGAATACTCGGCAGAGTTTCCAAAGCGCGGCACATACGCAATCTATGTAAGCTACGGAAGATCGGAACGTCCGGCCCACTCAGCACCCTACACCGTGCATGGTATGGGAGGAGACTCGCATTTCTCCGTGAACCAATCCATGGGAACCGGAACATGGGTTTACTTAGGAGATTTCGAGTTTGACAAAGGAATACAGAAAGTAGTCACACTCAGCAACATCTGCCCCGGAGCAAATGCCATACTAACGGCCGACGCAATAAAAATCGGAGGCGGAATGGGAAATATCGCCAGAGGCTCCGACAAAACAGGCAGTAACGAGCCTCAGACGAGCGGATATCCTCGTTTCTGCGAAGGGGCACGATATTTCATGCAGTGGTCGGGCATTCCAGACTCAATCTATTCAGTGTCGGACCACGTGTCGGACTATGCCGACGACTACAAAGGCCGAGGCCCATGGGTCAACTATATGAGCGGCGGATCATCGATGAACCCGGGCTGGAAAGGGCTCGGAATTCCCATTGACCTTTCAATGGGGTGGCACACCGATGCCGGACTAACATACGATGACAGCACAGTCGGGACACTTGCCATATACAGCACCGACGGAGGAAAACCGGGTGGAGGCAGACGCTCCCGTCTCGCAGGGCGCGACCTCGCCGACTATGTAGTGACAACAGTCGTCAACGACATACGCGCCACTGTGGACTCGACATGGACACGTCGTTCAATGTTTGACAAGAATTATGCAGAAGCCCGCACAAGCCGCGTTCCGGCATTTCTGCTTGAACTTCTGAGCCACCAGAATTTTCCCGACATGAGGATCGGCCTTGACCCTACATTCAGATTCACTGTGGCAAGAGCCGTATACAAAGGACTGCTCTGGTATCTGGCCGAACGCGACAACCGCATGTACATGATCCAGCCATTGCCTGTCAGCAAATTTTCTATCGGTCACGACCGTGACAACAAAGGCGCATATATGCTTACCTGGCAACCTACCGAAGACCCGCTCGAACCTACTGCCGAGCCTGAGTGGTATGATGTGGAAATGCGATCGGGAAACGGAGCTTTTAAAAAAGTGGCCCGTGTGGAATTGCCGCGTTATCAATTCAGGGGTGCTCGACCTGGCATGGTTTATTCATTCCGTATCACAGCCGGCAACTCCGGAGGCAAGAGCTTTCCATCGGAAGTCCTTTCCTTGGGAACACCAAAGCAAACCAAAGGAGAAGAGGTAACAATCGTCAACGGATTCACCCGTGTAAGCGGACCTGACTGGTTTGACAACGGCGAGCAGGCCGGTTTCTCCGACGAAAAGGATCACGGCGTGGCTTATATCAAAGACATCAGCTATACCGGCAGCCAATATGACTTTGACCGATATGCCGAATGGGTGAACGACGACCTTGGCGGCTTCGGTGCTTCGACCGACAACTATGAGACAATGGAGATAGCCGGCAACACAATGGACTACGTTGCTATGCACGGAGCGGCAATACTTGCAGCCGGATATCCGTTTGTGTCGGAAAGCCTGGACGCATTCACAAGCCCCCTTCGCGACCACCGCAACGGCGGAACAGTGGATCTCATTCTCGGCAAACAGAAAACAATCGAGCTTATACCCGGGAAACGGAAATACGGAACATTCCCGGCAGAACTTCAGGAGGCACTGCGCCGCCACACCACATCGGGCGGAAGTGTGATAGCAAGCGGAAGCTATATTGTAAGCGACATGTGGAACAACACGTCGGCCGATTCAATAACCGCAGCAGCCGGAAGGAAATTCGCCAATGAAGTGCTTGGTGTGAGAATGTCTGACAAAGGCCGGGTAACCACAGAAAAAGCCCAAAGCACTCCCAACAAACTTCTGAAAGGCGAACCAATCAATCTGACGTTTGAAAAAGATATCAATCCTGATTTCTATGCGGTGGAAAGTGTCGATGTTCTCGCACCTGCCGAAGGTCACAAAACAACCACACTGCTCACCTATCCCGACAACGGGGGTGTAGCCGGTATCATCAATCACAACAAGAACCATGACGTTGTAACCATAGGATTTCCTTTTGAAACAATACAGAATGCCGATGCGCGACAGCGTCTCATGGAACTGATACTCAAATCTCTCAACCGATGAACAAATTATTTCTCCCCTATCGACATGAGACCGACCGGCAACCGATAATCAGCCGATTGCAGGACGCGACAATCGACGTTGAATTTCTTGACCCCGACAAACCGTTACGCTCTACAGCAATGATAAAGAGCATTGCCAACAATTGTAGCGGCGATTACACATTCATAATGCTCGGCGAGAATACTCTGATACCGGGGAGAGATTGTTTTTCCCGCATGGAAGCCATAGGCTCCAACACAGGAGCCGTGATGCTCTATGCCGACTATCGTCACCGCAACACCCAAGGAAAAACCACTGACTGCCAACTTATAGACAAGCAAGAAGGTGCATTGCGCGATGACTTTGATTTCGGCCAGCTTATAGCAGTGAAAACCGCATCTCTGCGTGAAGCAGTAGCGGAAATGACTTCGGAATATCGTGCGGCAGGATTCTATGACTTATGGCTAAGACTCAGCCGGTATGGAGAAATCGTACATATCAACGAATATCTCTACACTATCGAAGAAAATACATCGGCAACCTCACATCACGAGGCGCAGTTTTCCTATGTAGATCCACGTAACCGCGCATCACAGATCGAAATGGAGGAAGTATGCACAGCCTACTTGAAAGCAACAGGCGGATGGCTCGCTCCCGCATTCAAAGAAATCGATCTTGAGCAAGAAAAATTCGACACAGAGGCCACTGTGATAATTCCGGTTAAAAACCGCTGCACAACCATCGGCGACGCACTTGAAAGCGCATTATCGCAAAAAACCGACTTCCCATACAACGTGATTGTCGTGGACAATCACAGCAGCGACGGAACAACCGAGATTATCGACCGAATAGGAGAAACCCATAATAATCTCATCCACATCATACCTGACCGTGAGGATCTTGGTATAGGCGGTTGCTGGAATCTGGCCGCCCGACATGAGAAATGCGGCCGATATGCCTGTCAGCTCGACAGCGATGACGTTTACTGCGACAGCAATGTGATAAGCCGTATCGTTCAGGAATTCCGCCGCCAGCAAGTGCCTATGATCATAGGCAGTTACCGTCTTACCGATTTCGACGGCCGCGAGCTGCCACCAGGAGTGATCGACCATCGGGAATGGACACCAGACAATGGGCGCAACAACGCACTTCGCATCAACGGGCTTGGCGCACCCCGCTGTTTCTACACTCCCCTGCTACGGGAAATTGGGCTACCCAACACAAGCTACGGGGAGGACTATGCGATCGGGCTTCGAATCTCACGTGAATATCAGATAGGACGCATCTACGATGTTCTCTACAACTGCCGACGCTGGGAAGGCAACAGCGATGCCGCTCCAAGCCGTGAGAAAATGAACGCCAACAACACCTACAAAGACAGACTACGCAGTTGGGAATTACAGGCTCGCCGCCGTCTCAACACCGAAAGAGAGGGAAAATGAACCTGCTGCAAAAGATAGAATCATTGCGTGAGCAACAGATTGCATCCATAGCACTGATGAGAGACAATTACCGCGCGCTAAACAGCATAGAGCACCGCGATTTTCATCTCGGACCAATGAAAGTGCGGGCAATATATAATCCTGCACGTGTTATCAGTTCTGCAGCAAAAGTCGATGCCGCGTCCATATCCGCACGCCCATGCTTCCTCTGTCCACAAAACCGGCTTGAAGGCCAGAGATCCGTACCATTTCTTGACGGCAGGTATGACATTCTCGTAAACCCGTATCCCATATTTGACCATCACTACGTGATAGCCGCACACTCTCATGTGCGCCAGAAAATAGGCAGACGCATCACCGACATGTGGCAGCTTGCCAGTGAACTTGAAGGATATACTGTTTTTTACAACGGTCCTCGTTGTGGCGCTTCAGCACCGGACCACATGCATTTTCAAGCAGTAGCATCCACCGAGCTATCTCTTTGGAATGCACTGGACGCGACGTCACCAGAACCTGTCGGCCAAACAGGCAATGCCGTTATGTCGAAAGCAAACGGATTACCGATCTCTGTTTTTGTGATTGACTCGACTACCGCGGAAGATGCCTATAAGCTTGCAAATCTGTTATATCCGACATTTCCCATAGACAGTAATGAGGAATGGGAACCCCGATTCAACATGTTAGCCACATCCACAGAGCAAGGGGTGAGAATAGCAGTTATTCCGCGTCCCCGTCACAGACCATCGTTCTATACCTATGATCCAACCGATGAAAAGGGAATGACAGTAAGCCCCGCATCGATCGATGCTGCCGGTGTGCTCGTACTGCCGCGCCGGATTGATTTCAACCGGCTCGATGAAAAAACCATACTCTCAATCTATAACGAAACATGTGTCATGCCATGCTGAATAAAGAGCCCAAGGTGAGAGTGGGGATCATGACCGCTCCAATGATCGAGGCAAGGTTTCTCGGCGGTGACAATGCTATGTTTGAGTTACCGGGAGTAACAATAGGAAAGAAATTTCACTGGGAAAGACAACAGACTCAACGTTTCGGCGGCGAGCTTGAAATCATGCGGCATCCCGACGGCACTCTGACAGCCATAAACATCATAGGCACAGAAGAATATCTGAAGAGTGTAATCGGTTCGGAAATGAGTGCGCAATCACCAATAGAGCTGCTTAAGGCCCATGCCGTGATATCGCGCAGCTGGTTGATGGCACAGATACGCCGCGATCTGAGACACAACGGCACCCCGGTTTCCGATGCTGAAAACCGACGGAAAGAAGAGGGGGTAATCATCGATTGGCAGGACAGAGAGGACCACAGGGGCTTCGATGTGTGTGCCGACGATCACTGCCAACGCTATCAGGGCATCGCGAAAACAGCATCACAAGAGCCTGCAGTAGAAGCAATCATGGCTACCAGAGGCGAAGTACTGACCTACAATAACAAGATATGCGACACCCGGTTCTCTAAATGTTGCGGCGGGATAACAGAAGACTTTGCAGTATGCTGGGAACCGCGCCGACATCCTTATCTGACTTCCGTAGCAGACCCATATTGCGCAGAGGCAACCCCCGAAATACTTGAGCGCACCCTCAACGGATATGACCGAGAAGACTCTGCAACCTTCAGATGGACAACCGACTATAAGGCCGGAGAACTTGAGGAACTACTAAAACAGCGCTCAGGAACCGACTTCGGAGAAATAACGGAGCTAAATGCACTCAGACGCGGTATGTCGGGACGAATATACCTGCTTGAGATAATCGGGACCCTCAACCGGCAAATCATAGGCAAGGAACTGACTATAAGAAGATGGCTCAGCAGAACGCATCTGAAAAGCTCCGCCTTTGAAGCCACCAGACGCAAGGACGGCGGATGGCATCTTGAAGGACGCGGATGGGGACACGGTGTAGGTCTCTGCCAGATTGGAGCCGCTGTAATGGCCTGCAAGGGATTCACCTACCAACAAATACTCAGCCACTACTATCCCGGCGCCATAATTGAAAAACTCTACTGAAAATGACCGATAGAACCAATCATGCCGACCGCCGCAGTCCGTGGATGTGGATCCCGACTCTATATATCGCTGAGGGTCTGCCATACTTTGCCGTCAACACACTTGCTGTTGTGATGTACACACGCATGGGTGTAGGGCTGACAGAAATGGCATTTTTCACCGGATGGCTCTATCTTCCCTGGGTGATCAAACCGTTCTGGAGTCCGTTTGTCGACATTTTCGGCACACGGCGCAACTGGGTAATAGCAATGCAGTTCTGTATCGGCGTCAGCATGGCACTTGTGGCTTTGTGCCTTCCGCTGCCGTTTTTCTTTGCATCGACACTTTCCGCTTTCTGGCTGATGGCCTTTTTCTCAGCCACGCACGATATCGCCGCCGATGGCTACTATATGCTCGCACTGACTCCCAAAGGCCAGGCTGCCTATGTGGGTCTGCGCAACACATTCTACCGTATAGCGTCACTGATCGGACAAGGGGGTATGCTGTGGCTCGCAGGAGAGATGGAGGAACGCACAGACGGGAATATACCCTATGCCTGGTCTGTAACATTCGTCTCGCTGTCGGTCGTGTTTCTTGCCATATCGGTCTATCACACAGTAACGATGCCACGCCCGCGCAGCGACCGCGTGACACGCCCCGACGGAACCAGTGAAATTCTGCGTGAATTCGGTAATACATTCGCTACATTTTTCGGCAAACGCCATATTGTCACGGCAATAGCGTTCATGCTGCTCTACCGCCTGGCCGAAGCGCTGATGCTGAAAGTGTCAGGGCCGTTTCTTCTCGCTCCGCTCGATGAGGGTGGACTTGGACTCAGCACCAAGGCTGTGGGCATCGCTACCGGAACAACCGGAGTTGCAGCATTGCTCGCAGGCGGCATCATCGGCGGCATCTGCATAGCGCGGCGCGGCCTCAGATACTGGCTCTGGCCTATGGCAATGGCTATCACACTGCCGGGCCTCGTCTACTGTTACATGGCTATGGCACAACCAAAGGATCCAATCATCATAAACGCATGTATCGGCTTCGAGCAGCTCGGCTATGGCTTCGGCTTCACAGCTTTCATGATGTATCTGATCTATTTCTGCGACGGTGAATACAAAACGTCACACTATGCTTTCTGCACGGCGTTCATGGCACTTGGCATGATGCTGCCCGGTATGGCCGCCGGATGGATCCACGAGCAGTTGAGCCAACTTCACATCTTCGGCGATCAAGCCCAGGGCTATATAAACTATTTCTGGTTTGTAATGCTGTGCAGCGTTTCCACATACGCCGTGTGCGCTATGGTGAGAATAAACAGGACGGCATTTACAGGCAACGGCCATAAAAATACAGACAAAAGGGACTGAATATGATTAAAAAGATCCTTACTGCAATCGCAGCAACAGCACTCGCAGCAGCTTCGGTCGCTCAGGTGAGACCCGGCATAGAAGTGCTTGCAAACAGGAATTTTGAAGCGCTCAAAGGCAAGCGTGTAGGACTTATCACCAATCCCACTGGTGTAGACCGCAACCTCCGCTCGACAATCGATATACTGCACGAAGCACCTGAGGTGAACCTTGTGGCACTATTCGCACCTGAGCATGGAGTGAGAGGCGACCAACATGCCGGACTGAAAGTGAGCGACAGCCGCGACAAGGCCACGGGCGTAAAAGTATACTCGCTCTACGGTGCCAACCGGCGACCATCGGCAGCCATGTTATCAGATATAGACGTAATGGTCTATGACATACAGGACAACGGTTGCCGGTCGTACACATTCATCTCGACTCTCGGACTCTGCATGGATGCCTGTGCAAAAGCAGGCAAAGAGTTTTTAGTCCTTGACCGCCCGAATCCGGTCGGAGGTAAAGTCGAAGGACTAATTACCGAAGATGATTGCAAATCGTTTGTTTCGCAATTTCCGATCCCGTATCTTTACGGTCTGACTCCCGGCGAGCTCGCACTCTACCTCAACGGAGAGGGGTTGCTGGAGTCAGGCAAGACTGTGAACCTGAAAGTGATACCGATGGAAGGATGGCACCGCAGCATGGACTACAGCGCAACAGGACTGCCGTGGGTGTTGCCGTCGCCCCATATCCCTACAGCCGAAACATCGCTCTACTACCCCGCAAGCGGCATTCTGGGCGAACTCGACTACATGTCGATAGGTGTCGGATATACCATGCCTTTCAGGTTGTTTGCCGCACCATGGATTACCGATGCAGCAGGACTCAGCGCCCGACTTAACGCCCTGAATCTACCCGGAGTGAAGTTCCGTCCTATCCATTTCACTCCTTTCTACTCAATGGGGCAAGGAAAACCATCGGCAGGAGTGGAGTGCTATATCACCGACCGTGAAGCCGCGACACTTACCCTTATCCAGTTTTATGTAGCACAGGAGACAGCTGAAATGTATCCCGCACACAAAATGCTCGAAGGACGCGCGGCCTCACGTCTAAACATGTTTGACAAAGTCACAGGAAGCAAAAAAATAAGGACACTCTTCGGCAAGCGACACCGCGTCGAGGATATAGAAACTCTCTGGATGGGCGGATGTGACGCGTTCAAGACCAAGAGCGCACCCTACAAACTATATAAAGATCACGACACTAATCAAAAATAGCTATGATACTTATCGCTGACAGCGGAAACACCAAAACAGACTGGTGCTGCATCGACGGCCTTGATGCCGTCAACAGCTTTTCGACATCGGGCCTGAATGCCCTGATACTTCCGAAAGACAAGGTTCTGTCAATCTTTCAGTCGGAAGTTTCCGAAAAGACAGAAGGCATGTCGTTCAGCCATATATATTTCTACGGCGCGGGGTGCATTGACGCATCGGTAAAACTCAAGGTAGAGGAAGCTCTTTCCAAAGTTTTCCCTAACGCTACTGTTACGGTCGAGAGCGATCTGCTCGGTGCCGCCCGCTCGCTATGCGGCGACAAGCCCGGTATCGCCTGTATCATCGGCACCGGGTCAAACAGCTGCCTCTACGACGGTACGGAAATCGTCGACAATGTGCCTTCGCTGGGCTATATTCTCGGAGACGAGGGAAGCGGAGCCGTACTCGGCCGTATGCTCATCTCCGACGTGATGAAAGGCGTGCTTCCCGAAAGTCTTGTGAAAAAGTTTCAGGAACGCTACAACCTCGATCCTGTGACAGTGGTACATCGTGTCTACAATGAATCAGATGCCAACAGATTTCTGGCTTCAGTGACTCCATTTCTCCTCGAAAACATAGAAGAGCCCGCTATCCACCGTCTGGTGCTCAATGCCTTCAAGTCGTTTTTCACACGCAACATCATGCGTTATGACAACTACAAAAACAAACTCATAAATGTAACAGGCTCCATCGGCTGGTACTTCAAGGATGTGCTTCATGAGGCAGCCGACGCCATGGACTGCTCTCTCGGCGCTATCAGCCGCGCACCTATGGAAGGACTTGTAGACTACCACCTGCGCAAAGGGTAATTTAACACATTACCGCGTAAGACGCGGTATTAGATTTGCATTCCCGGCACAAAGGGGAGGCCACCGATACAGCCTCATAACACCTAAGTTGCCGGGAATGCTATTTTTTTAAATACAACACCTTAATCTGATACTATGAAAATCACATCAAACCAACCCCAATCACGCCGAGTGGATATTGAGGCGTCACTCCCTCGCACTGACCGCGGGATCATGGATGCAACCGCTACAGCCGAATGGCAGGGACCTGTGACATGCGTGAATCTTAAACCAGGACGACAACCAGGGAGACTTGTCCCTGTGGAAGATTTCGAAGCTCTCGCCAATGTAGGAACCGGAACCGAGCCGATACTATGCTGGGATCATCCGGAAAAAGGCCGCTGCCTGCTGATGCGCACCGGCAATGCCCTGACCATAGTGGCCGGAAGTGACGGAGGCCGCGATACCACCGAATGCCACACCATTGCGCCTCTCCCCTCGAGACCGCTATGTGCCGTGGCTGAAGGTGACGGCTCACATGTTGTGGTCATGACCGCCCCAAAGGTCTACAAACTCCATACAGACAATACCGAAAACAGATGGCTGATCAATGAGGCGCATCCGGTATTTCCTACAGTCATGATCAGAGCCGGCAGCTTCTCCACTCTGACATCGGAGATAGCCGAAGCGAACCTAAAAGGAAGCTACACAAGCACATCACAACGGCTTACAGATGTCGACAGCAAAGCACTACGCAATGACCTGACGGCATCAATGGAAGAAATCGAAAACATGGCACGGGCAGCCGGACGCTGCATAGCGCCACTGCTTGTGCGCTACAGACTCAGAGATGAAAACGGACATACAATGTTTCTATCGCCCGTGACACTTGTTGGTACTGACAAGGGGTATCAGCTGAGCGATGAACTAAACACCTCCATCGAAGGAGGAAGGCGGTCCGGAAGCACTCTTCGCGTCGAGTCATTCAAACCGTTACTTAAACTACCCGAAGAAATTTATGACAACACAGTCAAACAGATAAAACAACTGGAAGTGGAGGCTGTAGGCCCTCTGCATGGTGTCGATACCGACGGTATAGTGTGGAACCGCATAGATGCGAAGAACAGTACGCTGCGTTTCTTCATGCCGGGAATGGCATCAACCATGACAAGCGACAAAGGGCACCTGACCGACATAGTACTGAGAGCACTGGCAAGATTTGACCAACTGAGCGAAAAAGTAGCAAGCATCAGCGATCCGTTTTCCAAAGAAAATCTCGGCAGGGAAACTGCAATCTCTATTCCGGGAGCAGGACGAAAAGCATCGGATTTAGCCAAAGGACTGCGCAATGCTCTGATAAAACGACAAAAAGCGCGCCCTGTCCATAAAACAACACTTGCCGGAGGTGGCTGGACAACAGCCTCATTCACCGCCGACACAGTCGCCAACAACGGAGATACAACTCTATGGGGAAACGTAAACGTGCTACCATTTGAACAATGGGGCGCAGGACACTATTCAACAGAGAGCCTTGATGCTAAATCGTGGACAGCCACAGTATCGGTTGAACAAAAAGAAAAGCGTGCCGTCTGCAATTCGTCAGGCTACACCAATGCACCGTTGCAATTGTCGCCACTCATAGTGTGGCCGGGCGAAGATGGCGGCACAATGACTCTGAAAGTAAAAACCTCCACAGGCACAGCAATCGAGATTTTCGAACTTATGCCTCTTGCAGGATGCGGAATTTCGGTATGGCTCTCTCCTACACTGCTTCCGCAAAAACTTTCCTACAGCAACGACAATGAGTTTACGGTACAGGCCTCAACGGCAGCATTAAAACGCATGACCGGCTCAATAATCTCGACGAATGCCGCCTGCTGCCTCGAACCGGCAGGAATGATGTCGTCACCCGGAAACCGCATCACAGGAATCACTACGGCAACTGCACTTTCATCGGCTTGGGATTTCAGCCGGGACAGGTTCTACATCTTCGGAGAAGGCGGCATAAACCTATGTGTGACAAACGCAAATCATGAACCGATAGCTATGCAACTCCTTGACGGCCGTGCAGTAACATGCCGCATGGCAATAGCTTCCGGAACCGCCGACCGCTGAGTTGCGGCAATCGCAGGCGGATGCGCCGTTAATGTAAAAGGAAGTAAAGTAACCGACTTTCCCGGTATCACCCCGGCAACAGCACGAGGCATAGGATGGGCCGGTGGCGACCTATGGATAATGCTTGATGGCGGCAAGGCTCAGGTGAGACCGTCAGAAGCTCCCGATCATTTCTACTTACGCGACACCCCTACGGTTGAATCATCACTGAGTTGTGGCGACGGACGGCTCCGCATCGTCGACAGAGAAGGCATACTGCGCGATTCACACCACCTTACCTACAACGAAAAAGAAGTGGAATGGAGCTGTAGGGCAGAGATTCCCGGCTATATGCCAACTCCGACCCGCGGCACCTTAGGCTCAGTGCTACGCATCACAGCCATCGGTCTTGCCATGGTAGCTTCGGCAGTGAAAGCGCGTCTGACAGCCACTACCGACGGCGGTGCGGCATCGATAGCTCTGGTGCGCCTGCTACTGTCGGCCATGATAAGCGGTCCGATGAGAGAATCTCTGTTTCTCCCCGTGAACTCCGGACGCCGCCACTGGTTCACGATAGGTCTGAAAGGTGTTGTATCACCCGACATGAGACTCAGCGGTGTAAGTCTGCACCTGAAATAAGCATCAAAAAATGGAGAAGGAGAAAACACCAGATTTCAGAAAAATATCGCGCGAGGACGACCGCCGCCGCAAACGTCAGGAAGTAACCTATGATCCGGTAAAAGGGATCGGCTGCCATGGACAACGTACAAAAGTAGATACCGGTGAAAAGCGTGACGGAGTGTGCCTGCTTCCGGTATCGCTCATAGAAGATAAATCCTACAAAACGGCACGAAGCCGCATCGCTTATGTGAAGGCGCGTTGCCGCCATGATTTCGAGTATTGGGCGGTGACCTGTGTACGCATCAAGGACAAAATCAGCGGCCGCGACATAGCATTCAGGCTCAATGCTCCCCAACGCAAGCTGCTTGGTGTGATGGAGAGGATGCGGATGGATGGGAAACCGGTGAGAGTGATTCTGCTCAAAGCCCGTCAATGGGGCGGATCGACGCTTGTGCAGATTTACATGGCATGGTGGCAGACTGTGCTTTATACTAACTGTCACTCACTAATATGCTCGCAGGTCAAAGACACATCGGCTACAATAAGAGGGATGTACAGCAAACTGCTCGCCAACTACCCGGAAGATTACTGGGAAGAGCTTGACGCTGACGGAAAATCCAAAAAGAGTGCAGGCAAGAACAAAAAAGTAACGCCACGATTCAGGTCATGGGAAGGCGCGCTGAATGTACGCGAGATCGCCGGACGCAACTGCCATGTTACAATCAGTTCGATCGAAAACCAGGAGGCGGTGCGTGGCGGCGACTACGCTATGGCCCACCTGTCGGAAGTGGCATTCTGGCGAGACACTACACGCCGCAATCCTGACGATTTCATCCGCGCGATCGGCGGAATCCATAACGGTGCCGGCACACTCCTTGTGATGGAAAGCACAGCCAACGGCACCGGAAGTTTCTTTCATCGCGAGTGGCAACGCGCCGTGGCCGGAGAGAGCGACAAAGAGGCTGTGTTTGTAGCCTGGCACGAAATCGAGATATACCGTATAAGAGTCACCGACCGGCGCAGTCTCTGGGACAGCCTTGACGAATATGAGCGCGGCTTATGGGAGCAGGGGCTTTCACTCGACCAGATAGGATGGTATCACCACAAACGTCGCGAATATGCCTCCCATTCACAGATGAAAGCCGAATATCCTACTACAGCAATAGAGGCATTCGTTCATTCGGGGTCAGGAGTATTCGGGCAAGAGCTTGTAGAGCGTCTGCGCGAGAACTGCGACGAACCGATAGCCAGAGGTGAGATATCAGGCCGAGGCCTTACCGGTGCAAACTCTCTTATCGGCTTGAAGTTTCTGCCAGACAGCCGTGGCGGACTTCGCATATGGGAAATGCCTGAAGATAACCCGCAGCGTCGTGCCGGACAGCGCTATGTCGTCGGAGTCGACATTGGCGGTGTGAGCGAGGGAGCCGACTGGAGCGTCATCACAGTAATGGACTGCGGACTGACCGACGAGTGCATACCGCGTGTGGCGGCCTGTTGGCGCGGCCACATCGACCATGACCTGCTGGGATGGAAATGCGCCCAGATAGCCCGGTGGTATGGCGATGCACTGCTTGTTGTGGAGAGCAACACGCTCGAGAGCGAACGCACCGACGGCGACCCGTCGACCTATATACTCAACCGCATCGGAGAACATTACCGCAACCTCTATCACCGCACAGGCCCCGACGGAAAACCCGGTCTGCCCGGATTTCACATGAACCGCGCCACCAAGACATGGGCTATAACAGAGCTTGTGGGGCGTGTGAGAGAAGGAACATATATGGAACGCGACACACTGGCATGCAACGAGCTTCTCACCTATGAGCGTCTGCCCAACGGATCGATGGCAGCACGACAGGGATGCCACGACGATCTGCTGATGACACGTGCGCTGATATTCGCCGCTCTCCCCTCCCGACGCGTGACACCAATAGGACGCATCGGCGGGTATATCCGGGAGTTGTAGCACCCGAGACTGAATTTGTCAAAATTTTAATATTTTTTTCTAATTTATTTGGATTTTTAAAACCCAATAATTATATTGCGGCTGAAAAATACGCGTAGAGTCTAAACGGAATTGCATACACACAATGCAACCTGTTGGCTCTGCGCTTATTTTATAGCCGTAAGAATCGGCAAGCCAATCCGAGATTATTCACATTCAACTCATACACAGCATGAAACACCTATCTCTACTATCACTGTTTGCTTTGCTTGCAGTGGCGTGCACAACTACCGACATAGAGCCGGAGTTTCCTCCTGATATGGCTCCGAGCCAACTGCATTCTGAAAAATATCTATCATCAGAAGAAGCCGGAAGCATTGCTACAGCTTTCATGGCCTCACTTGAATATAACGGCGAAAAGTCAAGAAGCTATACCGCGAGGACAGTGTCGGATGTAAGCCTGCTTAATACCCGGCACATCTCCCGATCTTCGGCTATCGACACGACATTCTATCTTGTGAACTTCGAAGAAGGAGGCTACTCGCTTGTCGCTGCCGACCGTAATCTCGACAACAATATATATGTATATTCCCAAACAGGGACATTTAACACTGAGGACAATCCTGTAGTCAACATCTATCTTGAAAACGCTATCGCAACAATGACAGATGCTCCACGTCGAGGGAAAATAGGAAATACATCAAAAATATCACGTGCAAATATTCCTTTTGATCCGGAAATTCCAGCACAAGGCGAAGTATGCATATTTGATGTATGGTATGTGTATTATTGCGGAGGAGCACACTACAAAATGGAACCACTACTTACAACAAAATGGCATCAATTTTATCCATATAATACCCAATGCCCTCTCATAGGTGGAAAAGAAACGTTTGTAGGCTGCGTCGCAATCGCAATGGGACAGATATGCTCATATCACCAATGGCCTGAACAATTGAACGGACATACATATAACTGGAGCAATATGCTTCAAACACCTACACACTATTCGACAAATGATATAGGACTATATGATATTGCACATATTTTGGCTGGTATCGGTGGGCTTGTTGATATGAATTACGGCAGAATCGGTATTGACAGCGGCTCTGGCTCAAACATAGATAAGGCACTTTCCGGATTCAAGAAAATGGGATATAGATCTGTTTCCAAAAAGAAATTCTCTACATCGGATTGTGTATATTCATTAAACGGCAACAAACCTGTTTACATGCGAGGAGAAAGCCCGAATTTAGGTGGTCATGCATGGGTTATTGACGGATACGACAAATATTCTTCATGGACTGATTACTACAATAAAGAAACCGGTGAATTTTATATGAGGGAATCAGGAATCGGCGGATATATATACCTACATTTCAATTACGGTTGGAATAACTCCTCTGATGCCTATTATCTATGCTACGGACAAGGAATTGTCGGAAGAGATGATTATAAGGTCTTTTCGGATTTTGATAACTTTAATAAGAACAACCAAATAATAACAATAGAAAGATGAAAAAGATGAAATATTTTTTGTGGATACTGGTCGGTGTGGCGGCGTCTGTGACTCTTTGGGCGTGCAAGGATGATGTCATGATTGATGACGCCGCCCCACATCCTTTTTTCTTTTACGTTGAAGATGAGGCTGGAAATGATATCCTCATAGAAAGACAAGACGGAAAAGTTCAATATAATGAGGACAGAGTACTCATTACAGCTATCACAAACCGATGCAAATATCTCTCAATAAACAATGCAATCTGTGATGTGGATATTTTAATATACAAATGGAAAGGGAAACGCGAGTATGTCATGATTAATCCTTTGATGAGCAAATACACTAAACTGTGGATAAAGTTGTTCAATGACGACACGGAAGAGATTGTGTTTGAAGCGAAGAAATATTTAGACAAACGGAATGAAATAATCTGGATATATAAAGGAACTGAATTTACAAAACATCCGGTGACGCTGGTAAGGCATGACGACGGGACATACACCATGAAGAAATGAGGAACGCCGACAGGACGCAAGTTGCAATATAATGCAACCGCCTGAGGCGGTTGTCGATAAACCAGTGTCGTGGGCGTATTGTAGTTGTACTACGCCCACGACACTATTCTTTATGCTCTCACAAAATGTGTAATTCTCTGACGACAGGAGGCGATCAGTCGATAACCGGCGCTTTGGCGATAGGCGATGGCGTACCGGTTACTATGTAAGGCCAACCATCTTTATCCCATCTTACTTCATCGAGCATGCCCTGACGGCCAATATCGGGGGCCGATGTATCGTAGGCATGATAGAACATCCATGTACGTCCCCGGGCGTCCTCAATAAGTCCGGCATTATGTCCCGGTCCTGAGAATTTTTCATTTCGCTCCATGATCACAGTGTGGCCATTGTCGAGTATGTTTCGTCCCTCTTTGTCGAGATACGGCCCCAAGAGGTTGCGCGAACGTGCCACAACAGTGCGGTAGGTACTTTCGGTACCACCGGAAAAGTCGCCGGTAGAAGCGAAAAAGTAGTACCATCCGTTGCGCTTATAGATGTTTGTTCCTTCAAAGGCTGTGCCGGCGAAGAGCTGCTTTGTCTCAGGGCGAGGTGTGATTACAACTCCATCGGCCACATCAAGTTCCATCACATAGAGGTTGCGGAAGCTTCCCCAAAAAATCCAAGCCTTACCGTCTTCCTCATAGTAAAACTGATCTATCGACTGAGGAACACCGATCTCCTGACTGTCGATGAGCACGCCTTTGTCGACAAAAGGTCCCTGCGGATTATCGGCGACGGCATAGCCTATCACGCTATATTTCACATCGCCAAACCAAAGGGTGTAGAAAAGAACATATTTGTCGTCTATACGACGGATTTCAGGTGCCCACAGATCACCACGACGACCATTGCGTATGGCAGACGGCCAGGTCTCATCGGTAAATACAGGGCCGATACGCTTCCAGGAAACGAGATCGTCGGAACGGAAGATAGAATAACCGTGTCCGGTAGCATAGAGATAGTATTTGCCATCTCCGGCACGAATTACCGAGGGATCAGGCGCATCAGCTGTCACCACAGGATTACTGTAGGTTTTTACAATACGATGGGAACAAGAAGATCCCGCCAGAAAAACAATAGATATTATAAGTGCTGTTAAGATATTATATTTCATAATCCGGTAATAATTTATACGGTTTATATCATTGGGGCATATCAGTCCAGTCGGCAGCGTCAAGACGGCGCAGAGTCTCCATCCTGAAAGCTCCGGGCCATGCCACAAGCCACTGGTTGAGCCTCTCGGCGGGTTCCTCTCCCGTCCAGTGCCAGCGACTTGGGAAAAACGCCTCGTTCTGTGAACCTGCAGGACGCCTTACACCGTTTATCTCAAGATTGCCGTCAGAAACAAGTTGTGCGGCATTCTCCCACACAGCGACAGCCTTTTCAGCCCACTGCGGATCACCGGTAACCTCGCTCAGTTCAAGCCACTCGGGTACCCAGAACACGGCATAGGGATCGAGATGCCTATGCTGTGTTGAGACGGATGTGGCGCCGAAGGTGTGATAGTCATATTTGTTGAAATCGTTATGGGGATCATCGAAATGTGTATTGTAATGCCACAGCCATGTCGAAAGATAGTCGGAAATAGCTACCGCATCGTCGATGTATTTCTTTTCGCCTGTAATCCTATATAGACGCATTGCTCCCCGCAGAAGTGAGATCGACGACTCTTTATCGATACACCATGTGTCAAGTGCTCCGGCCGTTGTGTAGCCGTCGGCTTTTAGCTGACCGAGATAGTATTCATAAGCACGGCATCCTGACTCGAAGTAGGCAGAATCGCCCGAGCGTCTGTAGGCCTCAAGCATCGGTGGCACCATGAAAGCTCCTATGGTGCCTTCGCGCACGTAGCATGTGCCGTCGGGATGCCAGCCCCGGCCATATACACCGCTCTGCTGCTGGTCATCACGGACAAAGTCACAGATGCGGTAGGCTATCTGCTCGAAGTTATCGCGCTCATAACCACAGGCTTTAGCCAGATCGGCAGCCTCGAAATAGTTGAGTGCGGCCGTGCCGAGATTGCAGGCGTCGAAAACAAGCGCCGAGGGAATGGTGTCAAGTCCTATCACACGATCGTAGTTGGTGATAAACAAGCCGTTGGACAGCGGAGCGAGTGCGGCCCATGAATCAAGCACTTTCATGCCTTTATCGCGTCGCGACTCATTGTCATGACGGAGATAATCGGCGAGCATGGAGTTGGCGAACGATGCATTCTGACCACACCAGCCGATCTCGTAACCACGTCGGCGCTGAATTTCATTATTTTCATCAGGACTGTATCCTATGGTGAATCCTGCAAAATTTCCCTCTTCGCTATAGAGCATGTTCTCGGCATATTGGAGACCATATTCCCACAGATCGGCGGGAGTGTGCACATGGGGCGATGTCTTTTCCGCCATATTCCATGCCTCGGTGAGAAACTTGTGTTGGGCGCGATGTCCGGGAAGCACAGGCGTCACACTAAGGTAAGCTGTCATAGTGAGTGTATCGCCCGCAGCCACATGGCCTGGCACACTGTAGCCTGAAGTGTATTTGTCGCGTGCGCAATACATCACAGGCATTTCTTCCTCAGGCCACATGAGCCTGTGAACGGTGGATGCTGTATCCGGCATTATCGAACAGGAGAAATTCCCGCGGTCGTTCCGTGGCGCTTCAGCCCAGAGGGCAATCGCATATTCAGGCGTTTCGGAATAGGTTATGCCCGGGATAGGGGTGATGCGGTGTGTATAGGTATACCAGCCTCCGTCGGTGCGGGCTCCGCGGGGCTCAAGTCCACGTCCCCAGTGGTTGCCGTTGTAGGACACCGAAGGAATCATCCACCAGCCGGCTTGTTGCGGCGCGACGAAGTCAAGAGTGTAAAAGGCTGAATCGGACTCCACTTCCGCTATATAACCGACACTGATCCTGTAGAGACCGGTGCCTACCGGCTCAATGTCGATATTGGGATCAAGCCCACGGGAATGAGATGTCACGACCGAGCCTATCACTGCATTGCCATCGGTGAGTGTCATTCCGTCCCACTTATAGCCGGACGTATCATTATCACAAGAGACAAATCCACCGACAAGCACAGGCAACAACAGTAAGAAATTTTTGGTCATAGCGGTTTATTGATCGATTGGTTTTCAAGGTACAGGTTTCAATGGTCGCAGTAATAAAAATGAAACGGGGACAGAGTTTCCAGTTTCCGGATTCTCTGTCCCCGCTGATACTATGGCCAACTGACAGATCAGTCGGAGATCTTTGCGCGAAGATACTCGCGGTTGAGGCGAGCGATATTGGAGATGGAGATGTTTTTGGGGCACTCGGCCTGACACGCACCTGTGTTGGTGCAGTTACCGAATCCGAGCTCGTCCATCTTGGCAACCATAGCGCGCGCGCGACGCTTGCGCTCTACCTCACCCTGGGGCAGAAGAGCGAACTGGCTGACTTTAGCTGCTACAAAAAGCATAGCGGAGCCATTCTTACAAGCAGCCGCACATGCACCGCAACCGATACAGGTAGCAGAATCCATAGCCATGTCGGCTACTTCCTTGGATACGGGTAGCGCGTTGGCATCCTGGGCACCGCCACAGTTGAACGACACGTAGCCGCCTGCCTGCTGGATTTGGTCATAGGCATTGCGGTTGACCATAAGGTCACGTATAACAGGGAACGCAGCCGAACGCCAAGGCTCGATGGTGATTGTGTCCTCGTTTTTGAATTTGCGCATGTGAAGCTGGCAGGTTGTGATGCCCTGTACAGGTCCGTGGGGATGACCGTTGATGTAGAGGGAGCACATGCCGCAGATGCCCTCACGGCAGTCGCTGTCGAAGACAACGGGCTCCTCGCCCTTGTCGACGAGCTGCTGGTTGAGCATGTCGAGCATTTCAAGGAAGCTCGTTCCGGTGGAAACGTTCTCGACGCGATAGTTGACGAAAGCACCCTTTTCCTTGGGACCGCGCTGACGCCATATCTTGAGGTTTACATTAATATTGTGTTCCATTTGGATTGCTTGCTTTGAAAGGGAGGATTACGACTTATAGTTACGGGTCTGCACCTTGATAGCCTCATAGTTGAGCGGCTCCTTGAGGAGGATGGGCTTCTCATCGTCGCCGGTATACTTCCAGCAACCGACATACATGTAGTCCTCGTCGTTACGGGCAGCCTCACCGTCGGCAGTCTGGTATTCCTCACGGAAGTGAGCGCCACACGACTCGTTGCGGTGGAGAGCGTCGATAGCCATCATCTTGGCGATCACAAGGAAGTCCTCGAGACGGAGAGCCTTCTCAAGCTCTATGTTGAGAGTATCGGCCTGGCCTACTACGCGGAGATCGCTGTAGAACTCTTTTTTAACCTCCTCGATCTCATCGAGAGCCTTGACAAGACCCTGAAGATTACGGCCCATGCCAACGAGATCCCACATAACGTGTCCGAGACGCTTATGGATCTGATCGGGGCTCTTTGTTCCCTTGATGTTCATGAGGCGCTGGATGCGGTCACGCACGGCTTTCTCGGCAGCGTCAAACTCAGGCGCATCGGTCTTGAAACGTGGCACCTTGATCTGATCGCTCAGATAATTCTGCATCGTGAAAGGCAGAACGAAGTAACCGTCGGCCAGGCCCTGCATGAGAGCGGAAGCGCCAAGACGGTTAGCACCGTGATCCGAGAAATTACATTCGCCGATAGCAAATAGGCCTGTCACCGATGTCATGAGCTCATAATCGACCCAGATACCGCCCATAGTGTAGTGGGAGGCCGGGAAGATCTGCATAGGAGTCTCATAGGGGTTGTCATCGGAGATCATCTGATACATCTCGAAGAGGTTGCCGTAGCGGTCGCGCACGACATCTTCGCCAAGACGCTGGATGGCATATTTGAAATCGAGATAGACGGCATTGCCAGTGCCTACGCCGTAACCTGCGTCACAGCGCTCCTTGGCTGCACGGCTGGCGATGTCGCGCGGACAAAGGTTGCCGAACGCCGGATAGCGACGCTCGAGATAGAAGTCGCGGTCTTCGTCGGGAATATCGGTCGGCTTTTTCTTGCCTGCGCGGATAGCCTCGGCGTCCTCCTTCTTGGCGGGCACCCAGATGCGGCCGTCGTTACGGAGCGACTCAGACATGAGTGTGAGCTTCGACTGGTCTTCGCCATGAACCGGTATACAGGTCGGATGAATCTGTGTGAAAGCGAGGTTGGCAAGATAAGCGCCCTTCTTGAATGCCTGAACGGCAGCCGAGCCGTTGCAGCCCATGGCATTTGTGGAAAGGAAGAACGCACGGCCATAGCCACCGGTTGCAAGCACCACTGCATGAGCTGCATAGCGCTCGATCTCACCGGTTATGAGGTTACGCATGATCACACCACGTGCGCGGCCGTCGATGATGACGATATCGAGCATCTCACGACGGTTGAAGCTGCGCACAGTGCCTTTCTTTATCTGGCGGTTGAGCGAAGCATAAGCGCCGAGGAGCAACTGCTGGCCTGTCTGACCCTTTGCATAGAATGTGCGGGATACCTGAGCGCCACCGAACGAACGGTTGGCGAGCAGACCGCCGTATTCACGTGCGAAAGGCACACCCTGAGCCACACACTGGTCTATGATGTTGTTGGAGACTTCGGCGAGGCGGTATACGTTGGCCTCACGCGCACGGAAGTCACCGCCTTTGACTGTGTCGTAGAACAGTCGGTAAACCGAGTCACCGTCGTTCTGGTAATTCTTGGCTGCATTGATACCACCTTGAGCTGCGATCGAGTGAGCGCGGCGGGGTGAATCCTGGATGCAGAAGTTATAGACGTTGAAACCGAGTTCACCGAGAGTCGAGGCGGCTGATGCTCCGGCAAGACCGGTGCCGACCACGATCACATCGAGGTGACGCTTGTTGGCGGGGTTCACGAGCTTCTGGTGGGCCTTGTAGTTGGTCCACTTTTCAGCCACAGGCCCCTCGGGAATCTTGGAGTCTATCTGGTATTCGGGAAGTTTCGACGACTCAATGTCGGCGTAATCCTTCATGATGGGAGTCGAGTCGATCATCCCCTGGAGGTTCTTTATGTCTGCCATGATAGGTAATCTTCTTGAAAGGGAGAATTAAATGTTGGCCTGCACACTGAACACAATAGCCTGAATGATGAAAAGACCGACTACAATAGTAGTCCACCAGCAGCCGATAGTCTTGAGACGGCCGATCCAGATGTCATTGTCCCATCCGGCGCTCTGGAACATCGACCAGAAGCCATGGTTCATGTGGAACCAGAGAGCGACAAAACCGATGATGTAGACTACCGGTGTGATCCAGCAGCTGAATGCCTGATTGATAAAGTACATACCGTCGGCAGGATTTGGATCGTGTATGCCCATGATCTCGGCGAGCTGCATCTTGGCCCAGAACTGGATAAGATGAACCACGAGGAAAGCGACTACAACGATACCGAGAACGAGCATGTTCTTTGAAGACCACTCGACCTGCTTGGGGCGATCGTTGACGGCATAACGCTCCGATCCGCGTGCACGACGGTTCTGAAGCGTGAGCCAGCATGCATAGATGATGTGGATGATCATGAGCGCAGCCAGTCCTACACTTGCGACGAGAGCATACCAGTTGGCGCCCAGGAACTCGCAGATAAGGTTATAGGCTGTCGGCCAGAATAAAGCCACAGTATTCATCAGCACGTGAAACGTAACAAACAGGACCAGGCAGCAACCCGTGAGGGCCATAACGAGCTTTCGTCCTATCGATGAACTAGTTAACCACATAGGGAGAATTTAGATGTTATTGTTTTGATTAATTGCTTTTTCAGGTATCCGGCCACCGTGCGATCATGCCCTTAACAACTCAATCTGGCGGTGACTGTGCAAATTTAGGCTTTTTGACTCGCATTCACAACTATTGACACTGTTTTCAACAACTCTTTTTCACCAGTTTCCACGCATTTCTTAATGATAAGCCCAGTTACACATAAGACTTGTCAAGGCTTTTATTAAATTACAAATCCGAACAGCGATCCTTAAAAAATAACCGGACCATATACAGCAGCCATAAAGAATTGCGCCTAACATCTCCTACGATGATTTCACCAAAATACCTATATTTGCAGCCGCCAATTAATTCTATCTAAATGAAACCCTTAAAGACTACTCTTACCGTCCTGTTGTTTTCATTATTATTACAAGCCTGTGTTTATGAAGACGAGTTTGAAACATCACATGGCTCATCCGAAAAATATGATTGGAATGAAAGGTATGAGAAAACACCCACACCCGACAGCAAACTGCATCTATATCTTCCAACAACTCCAAACGCGACACCCTCACCATTGATCCTTATACTCCCGGGCGGGTGTTATGCCTATCATGCTAAAGATTACGAAGGCACCAACTGGGTTCCATTTGTTCTAAAATCAGGTTATGCCGCCGCTGTATTGGAATATGATCTACCCTGGGGAAACCCTGATTCACCAATTGATCATGTCAACAGAACGATTAGCTATCTAAAAAACACACCTGAACTAAACATTGATCCTGAACATATCGGTATCATGGGGTTCTCTGCAGGCGGCCATCTCGCATCCCTAATATCTACACAGACAGACAAAGACAGCAGACCCGCGTTTCAAGTTCTTTTCTACCCGATTACCAGCATGGAGGATAAACACACCAACACATTCACACATAAAGTTTGCAGAGAGAATCTTTTAGGGGCTTCACCATTATCCTCACTAAAAGCCAAATACTCATCCTATTTAAATATTGACCCAAACACACCACCTGCATTTATTGCTGTCGGAAATAAAGACAATACCGTATCTGTTGAAAACTCTTATGCCTACATAGATGCATTGAATCAAAATAACATCAAGAACACCATAATAATCGCCCCCAAAGGAGACCACGGTTATATCGAATGGAGCAATCTAACCAATGTACGTCAAACACTAAGAAAATGGCTGATTGACCAATTATCGCCGGAAGAAAACCAAACCATACAAAAAGAAGCGCATTAAACACTTATGAACCAGACAAATACCCCCCCCCGCACGCAATGCCTCATTAGACCTTATAAAGGTTTTAGCCATGACATTTGTCATGACACTTCACACTGTTCCCCCAACAAATAGAAATCCTGTTTGTTTTCTTCTGGCGACAATATCCGGAATTGCCATTCCCTTGTTTTTTATGGTTTCCGGTTTCCTTCTAATTAAGAAAAACGGAGATTGGTCATATTCAAAACAGAAAATATTAAATATTTTCAAGTTCTCTCTATTCCTCACAATACCAATCGCAATCATAAACCGAATATTTTTACCAATAGACTGGCTCGACATCAATGCCTGGCTAACAGATCTGATCGGCCCGTTTTTACAAAAGAGCAACTTATTATGGGTTTTATGGTATCTTGGCGCAATGTGCCTCATATATCTTTTATTACCTGCAATCCATAATCTGCACAAAAAATTCGGCTCCAAGTTTCTGATTTTAGCGACTATATCATTTGCTACAATCTGCAATGTTTGCTTCTCGCTAAACATAACCATCGGTTTTGAACAAAGAATCATACAAACATTCAGGATACAAAACTGGATTTTATATTTTCTAATAGGCGCAACAGTGCACGCTTTTCTTCCAAAAATCAGGGAATCATTCTATCGACCTTCCAAAAGCCACTCATTATACATTGTAATCCCAATTGCATCAGCTATACTTTATTCATTCTTTCTAAAATACGTATCCTATCCTCACGGTGCAGAAGTAGAATATAACTTTGGAAGCGCCATGTGCATGGCCTATTCTTTGGCAACATTTATATGCCTGCTACTATACAAACCAGGAGTATTTATATCCAAATGGATAAAGCGATTATCCCGCCTTTTTCTCCCTGCATTTGTTCTGCACATTTTTGTCATTTACGCAGTCAATAAAATTATACCGGAAACCGTACTCGAATTAGAAGAATACACATACCTGATCAAACTCATTACCGTCTGGACCGGAACACTGTCCTTATCATACCTGATTATGAAAGTCCCCGTTGGAAAATGGATATTCAGAATATAGTTCCACCGATTTACACATACTGGAATAACCCTCACAATACATGTCAATTTAGGAAGGATGTTTTTCCAGGGCAAAGGGTTGGTGGAGAAAATATAATGTTGTATTTTTGCAATGTGGAGCAGAATGGCATCGGCCTTTTACACGACTGCGCAACAGCATCAGCACCACCGGATTTCAATAGAGTACTTTTCAACTTGTAAATACAACAAAAGCAACAACATGGTAAGCTACAAAGAACTCGGGCTCGTCAATACCCGTGAGATGTTTGCCAAGGCTATCAAGGGTGGCTATGCCATCCCGGCCTTCAACTTCAACAACATGGAGCAGCTGCAGGCTATCATCAAGGCTGCAGCCGAAGATCGTTCGCCGGTAATCCTTCAGGTTTCAAAGGGTGCCCGCAACTATGCCAACGCAACCCTTCTCCGCTACATGGCTCAGGGAGCAGTGGAATACGCCAAGGAACTTGGCTGGGAGAACCCCCAGATCGTACTTCACCTCGATCACGGCGACAGCTTCGAGATCTGCAAGAGCTGTATCGACAGCGGTTTCTCGTCGGTTATGATCGACGGCAGCCATCTTCCCTATGAGGAAAATGTGGCTCTCACAAAGCAGGTTGTAGACTACGCACACCAGTACGACGTTACTGTCGAGGGTGAGCTCGGCGTACTCGCCGGCGTAGAGGACGAGGTTTCCAGCGACCACCACACCTACACCGACCCCGAAGAAGTTATCGACTTCGCTACCCGCACAGGCTGCGACAGCCTCGCTATCTCGATCGGCACAAGCCACGGTGCTTACAAGTTCACTCCCGAGCAGTGCACCCGCGACCCGAAAACCGGCAAGCTCGTTCCTCCTCCTCTGGCATTCGACGTTCTCGACGCTGTCATGGAGAAACTTCCCGGATTCCCCATCGTGCTTCACGGCTCATCGAGTGTGCCCCAGGAGTATGTCGACATGATCAACTCTACAGGCGGCAAACTTCCCGACGCTATCGGTATCCCCGAGGAGCAGCTCCGCAACGCAGCCAAGAGCGCAGTATGCAAAATCAACATCGACTCCGACAGCCGTCTGGCAATGACCGCAGCCGTGCGCAAGGTGTTCACCGAAAAGCCCGGTGAGTTCGACCCCCGCAAATATCTCGGTCCGGCTCGTGACGAGATGACAAAGCTCTACAAGCACAAAATCGAAAATGTGCTCGGCTCAAACGGTAAAGCCGAATAAGCCAAGTCACCTACAATATTAAAACATGCACGCCGTGCCATGCCGGCACGGCGTGTTTTTCTCTCTTCCGACCTGATCAACACCCATTTCACCAAGGAAATTTGAACGAGCGGACTATCATCATCGAAAATGTCGATCCCGTAGCGTTCTACGGAATCAACAACTCGCATCTGCAACTCTTCAAAAGCCTCTATCCGAAACTGCGCATAGCCGCACGGGGCCAAGTCATAAAAGCGCTGGGATCTCCCGACGATACAGCCGACTTCGAGGAAAAGATAAAAAAGCTCGAGGCATGGTGCGAACGCTACAACAAGCTAACCGACGAGGTCATAATCGACATTGTCAAGGGTTCTGCACCGCAGCCTGAAAACAACGCCGACCACGCCATCATCTATGGTGTCAACGGCAAACCTATATCGGCACGTAACCAGAATCAACAGAAACTCATAAAAGAATTTCAGGAAAACGACCTGACATTCGCCCTCGGTCCTGCCGGGACCGGCAAAACCTATATTGCGATCGCTCTCGCAGTGAGAGCGTTGAAAAACCGCGAGGCACGCAGAATAATCCTATCGCGTCCGGCTGTCGAAGCAGGTGAGAAGCTCGGCTTTCTGCCAGGCGACATGAAGGACAAGATCGACCCGTATCTTCAGCCTCTTTATGACGCCCTCGAAGATATGCTTCCGGCCGCCAAACTTAAAGAATACATGGAGACGGGCGTGATACGCATCGCTCCGCTCGCGTTCATGCGCGGACGCACCCTGAACGACGCTATCATCGTGCTCGACGAGGCCCAGAACACAACAAGGCACCAGATAAAAATGTTTCTGACCCGGCTGGGCATGAATGCAAAAATGATCATAACAGGCGATGTGACGCAGATCGATCTGCCCCGCTCGGTACAGTCAGGACTCATCCATGCGCTATCGGTGCTCCGTGGAGTCAGAGGCATAGGAAAAGTCGAGTTCGACAAAAAAGACATAGTGAGGCATCCGCTTGTGCAGCGCATTGTCGAGGCCTATGAACGGGAGCACGAAGAATGCTCGGAAGCATCCGACACTACTGCGGACAACTCCAACGACAATTCCGCCGAAACAGAATAATCAGACACAAATCAACTATAAATCCACTCTCTATCTATAAAAAAGACATGAAAGCTCTCACCCGCACCGACTACAATTTCCCCGGCCAGACATCGGTCTACCACGGCAAAGTACGCGACGTATATTCCATCTCCGACGATCTGCTCGTGATGGTGGCTACCGACCGCATATCGGCATTCGACGTGATCCTGCCCGAAGGCATCCCCTACAAAGGTCAGGTATTGAACCAGATCGCGGCATTTATGCTTGATTCGACAGCCGACATAGTTCCAAACTGGAAGCTTGCCACTCCCGACCCCATGGTCACCGTTGGCTACCGTTGTGAAGGCTTCAAGGTAGAGATGATCATACGCGGCTACCTCACCGGCAGCGCATGGCGCGACTATGTGGCCGGATGCCGTGAGATATGCGGCGTGAAGCTGCCTGACGGCATGCGTGAGAACGAACGCTTCCCCGAACCCATCATCACCCCTACAACAAAAGCCGACGAGGGACACGACGAAAACATATCCAAAGAAGAGATAATTGCCCGCGGCATCGTATCGGCTGAAGACTACGAGGTGATGGAACAGTACACACGCGCACTCTTCCGCCGCGGTACCGAAATAGCATCGGCCAGAGGCCTTATCCTCGTCGACACAAAATATGAATTCGGAAAACGCGACGGCAAGGTGATTCTTATCGATGAGATACACACCCCCGACTCATCACGTTACTTCTATGCCGACGGCTACGAGGAACGCTTCGCCAAAGGCGAGCCCCAGCGTCAGCTCTCCAAAGAGTTCGTGCGCCAGTGGCTTATAGACCATGATTTCATGGGAAAAGAAGGTCAGACCGTACCCGAAATGACACCGGAGTTCGTAAAATCGGTTTCCGACCGCTATATCGAACTCTACGAGCACATAACCGGACACCGTTTCGAGAAAGCCGAAGCCAACGACATAGAAGAGCGCATCGGCAAAAACGTACTCGACTGTCTGGGCAAAATCGGCAAATAACCGAATCATAACACTCCTTCGGACAAAAGACACATGAAACTCCAGGCAGAGCAGATCAACCCTTATGAAGGCGACACACGCGGCAAGACATCGCAGGTGCGCGATATGTTTGACTCAATCGCGCCGGCCTACGATTTCATGAACCGCGCCATGACGCTCGGCGTCGACCGCTCCTGGAGGCGTAAAGCCGTGGAAACGGCGGCGCAGGACTCCCCCATACGCATACTCGACCTCGCTACAGGCACCGCCGATCTCGCCATAGCTCTGGCAAGGCGTCTGCCTATGGCGAAAGTCGACGGCGCCGATCTGTCGGAACGAATGATAGAGGCGGGCCAGGCCAAGATAGAAAAAGCCGGCCTTGAAAGACAGATAACCCTGCAAGTAGCCGACGGACTGCATCTGCCAATGGCCGACAACACATTCGACTGTGTGACCATAGCCTACGGCATACGCAACTTCGCCTCGATGCTCGACGGATACCGCGAAATACGAAGAGTGCTTCGTCCAGGTGGACGCGTCGTGGTGCTTGAGCTCTCGACTCCGGTCAATCCCGTCGCCTTAGGTCTCTATCACATCTACACCCGCACTCTCATCCCGCTGGTCGGCCGTATGCTATCACACGACCGCCGCGCCTACAGTTATCTGCCGGAAAGCGTCAGAGCCGTGGCACAAGGAAGCGAAATGACCTCGCTGATGAACGAAGCCGGTTTTCACGATGCTACATTCAACCGGCTCACATTCGGTGCATGCACCATATATACAGCTACAAAACCTGCATAAAACTTAACTATGGCCCTTCAATGCGGAATAGTAGGATTACCCAATGTCGGTAAATCCACTCTTTTCAACTGTCTCTCCAACGCCAAAGCGCAGTCGGCCAACTTCCCCTTCTGCACCATCGAGCCCAATGTGGGTGTCATCACTGTTCCTGACGACCGTCTGACACGTCTTGTCGAAATGTGTGAGCCCCGCAGCGTAGTGCCCGCAACCGTTGAGATAGTCGACATAGCCGGCCTGGTCAAGGGAGCAAGCAAAGGAGAGGGCCTCGGCAATAAGTTTCTGGCTAACATACGTGAGACTGACGCTATACTTCATGTGCTGCGCTGTTTCGACGATGATAACATCACCCACGTCGACGGTACCGTCGATCCGGTTCGCGACAAAGAGATCATCGACTTCGAGCTTCAGATAAAAGACCTCGAGACCGTCGACGCACGTCTTGCAAAATGCATCAAACAGGCTCAGACCGGCGGCGACAAAACCGCTAAACTTCAGGCAGGTGTGTTGCAGCAGCTCAAAGAAGCACTCGAGGCAGGCAAACCAGCCCGTTCAGTGGTCTTTGAAACCCCGGACGAACAGAAATTTGCCCGCGAGCTGTTTCTGCTCACCTCCAAACCGGTTCTATATGTGTGCAATGTAGATGACACATCGGCAGTGGACGGCAACAAGTATGTCGAAGCAGTGCGCAAAGCTGTCGAAAATGAGGGCGCTGACATACTCATCGTAGCCGCACAGACCGAAAGCGAAATAGCCGAGCTCGACACATGGGAAGAACGAAAAGAATTCCTTGCCGAGATCGGACTTGAAGAGAGCGGTGTTTCCCGACTCATACGCGCGGCCTATCATCTGCTCGACCTGCAGACCTACTTTACCGCAGGACCCGACGAAGTGCGCGCATGGACATTCTGCCGAGGCTACAAGGCTCCGCAATGCGCAGGAATAATCCACACCGACTTCGAGAAAGGCTTTATACGCGCCGAAGTGATCAAGTATGATGACTATGTGACCCTCGGAGGCGAAACTGCAGTGAAAGAAGCTGGAAAGCTGTCGGTCGAGGGCAAGGAATATATCGTGCAGGACGGCGACATAATGCACTTCCGCTTCAATGTCTGACATCTCGTCGACGCCCGTCGACGGACAGATGGATCTCTGTCCCGGGGCACCATATCAGTTCGGACTCTTTCTACAGGTGCGCGATTACGAGACCGACGCGCAGGGAATAGTCAACAACGCCAACTATCTGCACTATCTGGAGCATACACGGCACATGTTCTGCAAATGGCGCGGCATGTCGTTTGCCGATATGCTTGAGGAGCGTATCATAGCGGTGCTCAACCGTCTCGAGATCGAATACCGCTCGTCGCTATGTGGCGGCGATCTGGCCAAAAGCTGTCTTTGGGTTGAGCGAAAGGGACCGCGTTTTATATTCCATCAGGATATATTCCGCTGGCCCGACACGATAAATCCGGTCACCTCGGCAGTGGCGACCATAGTAGCAAAACGCGACGGCATGGTGTTACGAGGAAACGAACTGGCAGACATACTGCTCTGAGCACACGGAGGCACCGCGATTAACACCGGTCGGATGCCTACAGACACAACCTGGCTTCTCGCATTCATATCATTTCTCCATGCACACAAACGCAATACCATATACACCTGTCGACCGTGACGCAGTCGCGCGTGTGGCATTTGCATCGCTAAGAGGAATGAAACTCGGTCTGGCACACCGTCTGCTCGAACATCTACCCGACGAAAAAACGTTTTTCACAGCCACAGCATCACAGCTGTCAGCAATGCTTGGGTTCAGCACAAAACTGCTCGACAGCGATCTGCGGGAATCCACATTGAAAAAAGCTCGTGAGGAACTGCATTTTACCACAGCCTCCGGCATAAAGCCCCTGTATTTTACCGATCAAGATTTTCCGGAACGTCTCCAGCAATGTGACGACGCTCCGGTGCTTCTATATACTTTAGGACACTGTGACCTGAATTTCCATAGGTCTATAGCCATTGTTGGCACACGCCATGCCACACCCTACGGTATCGGATTTGTCAACCGTCTTGTAGACGACATAGCCGAGACTTTGCCCGGAACCCTCATAATAAGCGGTCTGGCCTACGGGATAGACATCACGGCGCACAAAGCGGCTCTGCGTACCGGACTCCCCACTGCGGGTGTGCTCGCCCACGGGCTGTCAACAATCTATCCATCAGCCCACAGGCAGATAGCAGCCGACATGGTGCATGGCGGCGGAATGCTTATAACCGAATACTCCCACGACACCCCTGTTCACCGCGGCAACTTTCTGGCAAGGAACCGCATTATCGCAGCTCTTGCCGATTGTACAATCGTCGTGGAGTCGGCCGAAAAAGGCGGTGCTCTTGTCACTGCCGGCATTGCCCAGAGCTATGACCGCGACGTTTTTGCCTTGCCGGGACGCACATCCGACCCCTACAGCAAAGGCTGCAACAGGCTTATCGCCGGAAACGGCGCCGCACTCATCCAGAACGCCGACGACCTCATGACAGCAATGGGATGGATGCAAGAAAAATCAGTTCAGGGAATCCAAAAGGAGATCTTCACTGTTTATACTGAAAAAGAACAGGAGATAATAGATTTCCTCTCGACCAACGGCGAGGGCCACATCAACACAATGGCCATAGCGCTAAACACACCTATGCACAAGCTCATGGCACGGCTTGTCGACATGGAATTCAAAGGCTATATAGCCAATTATCCTGGCGGACGATACCGACTTGCCTGAACTACCAAAAAAATCCATAACATGAAAAAGACAATACCGGCTTCCGAGCTGATCATCAATCCCGACGGCACATGCTTTCATCTGCACCTACACCCCTCGCAACTCACCGACAACATAATATTAGTCGGTGACCCCGGACGAGTCGACATGGTGGCAGAATTTTTCGATACACGCGATTTTGAGGTTTCCTCTCGTGAATTCCATACCATAGGCGGCACCTACAAAGGCAAGCCCGTGATGTGCCTGAGCCACGGCATAGGTCCCGACAATATAGATATTGTCATCAATGAGCTGGATGCACTCGCCAATATAGATTTCGACACACGCGAAGTGCACGACACCCTCCGTAGTCTCACAATGGTGCGCATAGGCACTTCCGGATCGCTACAGCCCGAACTGAAAATCGGCACTCCGGTAATTGCCTCCCGTTCGATAGGCTTCGATGGAGTGCTCAACTACTATGCCGGACGCAACGAAGTATCCGATCTCGATTTCGAAGAGAAATTCTGCAATCACGTCGGCTGGAATCCGACATGGGCACGCCCATACGTCGTAGAGGCCGATAAAACGCTTGTAGAGCAGATCGGAGGCGACGACATGGTGCTCGGATGCACAATATCGGCTGTCGGGTTCTATGGCCCTCAGGGGCGTGAATTGCGGTTACCGCTGTCAAATCCCGATCTAAACAGCCGCATAGAGACTTTCCGCTACGATGGACAACCCGTCACCAACTACGAGATGGAGAGTGCCCCGCTTCAGGGACTCAGCCTACTCATGGGACACCGTGCCATGACAGTATGCAGCATCATCGCCAACCGCATGTGCCATGAAGCCGCCCCCAACTACAAAACTGCCATGCCCGATCTCATCCGCACTGTCCTCGACCGCATCTGACCACCCTTCTCTGCCGGAACCGGCTCCATTTTATTTTCAGTGGCCAATCATGAACAGTCTGCGTCAAGATATTCCCGGTCACAGCAATAGCCGGACCCTCCTGCAAATCGGGGCGAGAAATTGTTTTACAATCACATAAATATAGGGCGCACAAAAGTGCGCCCTATATTTATCATCCTTAATTTATTGTAATGACTACAGCAGCATTGTCAATATCTGAAAAGGCATCACCATCAGGCCGAGGACAAAGCCGATAACCGAGCACCAGGCGGCCCTTTCCGACGAACGGCGGGCACCGGCCACATCTCCGTCGCGCCACTGCTTGCCGACCTGTGCAGCAAACACGATAGCCACAACTCCAAGCGGAAGCGAAAAAACGACAGCCACAACAATCGACCACCAAAGATAACTCGGAGGACAATTTGCCTTATCAGCCTCCGTCTGCCCTGCAGAGACTGTGACAGGCGAGACAGGCGCAACCTGGGCGACAACACGCACAGGAGGAGCAGGCGGAGTAAATATCACCGGCTCAACAACAGGAGCGACGGAAGATTCCGGTTCTGCCGGCCAAAGCGCAGCCGACAGCTCCGGGATATCCGACGCGGCGACCCACTGCGTCAACCCCCGACGCCACGTATATGTGTCGGGAGCGATACCCATAGCTTTAAGCTGGCCAACCGTGTAGGGGCCTGCATGATTTCTATTGACTACGATCCAATATTGATCGTCATTGGCTTCCATAGATCAGAAAAATTTTGTCTCCTCGCCGAGAATCGACGAGAGCAGATTATTGGCAAGCCGGCTTGCTCCTATCCTGAACAAATCAGGAGTAAGCCAGTCTTCTCCAAGCACTTCCTTGATCACAGTGTAATATGCGACAGCATCGGCTGTTGTAGTGATGCCTCCCGCCGCCTTGAAGCCGACCTTCTTGCCTGTCGCCTCATAATAGTCCTTGATGCAGCAGGCCATCACGTAGGTGGCTTCGAGAGACGCACCGGCATATCCCTTTCCGGTGGAAGTCTTCAGAAAATCGGCACCGGCATAGAGCGACAATACCGAAGCCGCACGTATGTTGGCTGCCGACTGCAATGCGCCGGTCTCAAGTATCACTTTCAGATGTGCCTGATGACATGAATGTTTTATCTCGGCAATCTCGTCGGTGACACTTTCCCAGTCGCCGTCAAGAAAATCGCCAAGATTCATGACAATATCGATCTCATCAGCACCATCGGCTACTGCAAGGGCCGTCTCGGCAACTTTAACCTCAAGAAAAGTCTGTGACGATGGAAAACCACCCGCCACACAGGCGACATTGACATCGCTCACATCAAGAGTCGAGCGCACCACCTGGGCGAAATTCGGATAAACGCATATAGCCGCTACTGACGGCAGATCGGGATGCTCATCTTCAAAATCGTTTACACGCTCCACAAAACGCGTCACAGAGCGAGAACTGTCGGTAGCGTTAAGTGTTGTCAGGTCAATTGTCGACAGCAGAAAACGCCACACATCTGCATTGTCATTCTCGGCCTTGTGTCCGGCTATGATTTTCTCTACAGCCTCGAGCACAGTGTTGTTATCGGCCGGAGCCGACGATGCAGCCACCATCTCACGGTATTTGTCGGTATGATGTTCATGTGAATGATCGTGACCGCAGTGGCAGTCATGACCTCCATGTTGATGCTGATGTTCCATAATCGTTTACTTCTTAAAGCGTTCTTTATCTCTAAGGTTTTTCTTCTCTATATTGTTCATTAAAGCCGATGTGAGATCAACTCCCGTCTGATTGGCTATGGCGGCTACGACCCACAGCACATCGGCAAGCTCGTCGGCCAAGAAATGCGATCTGTCCGACGGCTTGAATGTCTGGTCGCCATAAGTACGGGACATCTGTCGGGCCACCTCACCAACCTCTTCGGTAAGCACCGCCATATTGGTCAGTGGAGAGAAATAGCCCCCGCCGACACCCCGGATCCAGTTGTCGACGGTTGCCTGTAGCCCGGCTATCGAGATACTGTTCTTTTCGTCCGTCACTTTCCTATCTTTTCGAGCAGACGGGCAACAGCGCCGGCGAGTTGTGCGTCATGGCCGTTAAGCACGTCAGCGGGCGAATTGTAGATAAGCACATCGGGATCAAGCTGCTTATTCTCAAGTGCATTTCCGTTTACATCAGCATTGGTGACCTGAGGTATACCGAACACAATCGACGGATCGACCTGATTCTCCCACCACACCGCAGTCATGGTGCCAGGTATGGGAGCTCCGACAACCTCGCCGAGTCCAAGAGTCTGATAAGCATAAGGAGCTCCATGTCCGTCAGAGTAATTGCCCTCGTTGACAAGCATCACCGACGGTTTGTACCATTGGCTGAACGGCTCGCCGCCTATATAGCGTCCACGGGGAGTGAACTTCACATACTGCCTGCCGGCAAGCAGAACAGCAAGGTCGTTGTGAAGCCAGCCACCGCCGTTGAAACGGGTATCCACAACGATTGCATCACAGTTGCGGTGACGACCGAACATTTCCTCGTACACGGTGCGGAAACTTGGACTGTTCATCCCTTGCACATGCACATAGCCTATACGTCCGCCCGAAAGCGAATCGACAATCTGACGGTTACGCTCTACCCAGCGGCGGTAAAGAAGAGCCTGGTCCGACGACGAAGGTTTCACAGTCACGTCACGGCGGGAGCCATCCGCGCTCTCGACTGTCAGACGCACTTTCTTGCCGGCCTTACCCTCAAGTAGCGTGAAATATTCTTTCCCGGCGACAATAGGCTCTCCGTCGACAGCCTTTATGATCTCACCTGCCTTTACGGCGCTGGCGGTAGTCGAAAGCGGACCGCCGGGGAGCACTTCTGCCACTTTAAGACCATCACCTTTGTAGCTTTCGTCATAGAAAGCGCCGAGGCTCGCCGTGCGCATGGACGCTCCGGGTGCCGAATAGCGGCCACCGGTGTGGGAGGCATTGAGTTCGCCGAGTATCTCGCTGAGCATCTCGGCATAGTCATAATTATTATTGATATGAGGAAGGAATTTCTCATATTCGGTACGATACAGTTCCCAGTCGACACCATGTAGATTCTCGTCATAGAACTTCTCCTTTACCTGACGCCACATGTGGTCGAAAATATAACGGCGCTCTGCTGCCGCGTTGTGAGCCAGAGGAGCTTCAAACTCAACATTGGTCACCTCGCCCGAAGGAAGCGCTATCTTCGATATACCAGAGCTTATATAAGCTATCCACTCACCATCTTTCGACGGCTCGATGCCTCCGAATCCCACTCCTTTTTTAAGCAGTCGTGTATCACCTTTTTTAAGATCTCTGACCCAAAGGTCACCGCCTCCCTCAAACGCGCTTATATAGTAAAGTTTCTCTCCCTTTTTGTCAAGATAGAAATCTCCGAGATTGGAAGCATTGGGAGTAAGACGCATCTTGCGGTAAGGTGCATTGGCGAGATCAAAGGTGAGGGGCTTCACCTCATCTTTTTTCTTTTCGTCGGCATCCTTGCCTTTCTTTTTGGAATTCTTCTTCTCCTCTACGGCCTTCTCTTCCTTTTCTTTCTTCTCCTTGTCGGCCTTTTCGGCAATGGCAGCCTCTTCCTCGCTCATGCAGAATCGGTCATAAGCCTCTCCGTCAAAAAACATGATGTAGACATCCGACTCGGCGCCCCAGCTGCCATGACTGCGGTAACCCTGCTTGTCAGAGCTGTAGATCATCGCTTTACCATCGAGTGCCCAGCGTGCGTTTCCATCGCTGTATCCGCTTTTTGTCAGATTCTCAACCTTAGAACCATCGGCGGCGACAAGAGCTATATCCACATTGTTCCAGCCGCCATTGTCAAAGTAACTGGTAAGCAGCCAGCGGCTGTCAGGACTCCATGAGAAACTGACATCACCGTCGGTATAGCTGTAGTTGTATTTCCCGTCGAGTGCTGTATTGACAGCCTTGCTGTCAACATCTATCACCTTGATCTCGGTACGTCCCTCTATAAATGCGACTTTCTTGCCGTCGGGCGAGAATGCCGGCTGGAACGCAGGCGACTCACCGCTATAGAGAGGTGTCTCTTCAATTTCCGAAGCATACACAAATTTTTTCTCGTCAGGATTCTTTATTCGAGCCGTATAGAGCTGCCAGAGGCCATCGCGCTCGCTGTCGTAGACCAGTGTGCGTCCGTCGGCTCCGAAACTCACCACACGTTCCTGTTCAGGCGTAGATGTTATCTGTTTTGTCGAAGGATACTTCACCGAAGTCACATATACATTGCCGCGGAGCACAAATGCTATCTCATCCCCGTCAGGGCTTACCGAAATGTTTGTAGCGCCACGACGTTCGAGACTCTTCACAACGTCACGCGCATAAAGGTCACCCGTGATCTCCACATTCACCTTCTGCGGCTGCTGGCCGGGGATAAGTGTATATAATTCTCCTCCCTGGCTGAATGCAAGCTTTTTGCCATCGGCCGACGCACTGAGCGACCTTACCGGATGAGTGGTAAATTTGGTAAGCTGCCGCTTCTCACGACCGTCGAGAGTCGCATAGTACACATTGAGTGTGCCGTCTTCCTCGCTCACATAATAGAAACCTCCACCGGCCGAACGATTCCACACCGGACACTGGTCCTGCCCGTTGAAAGTGGTAAGCTGGCTGAATTTGCCATTCTTGGCTTTCCCGTCGGCACCAAGGGTCAGTAGCCAGATGTCCGACGTACCCGACGAACGCTCATGCTTGCGCAGAACATCCTCATAACTCTTACGGTCCTGATAGAGCAGCCTGTCACCGTCAACACTGATGCTCATGGCAGGATAAGACATAAACAGCTCTGGACGCGCGCCGGGCTTGGCTTCCACCACATAGGTCTGAGCCTGAAACGGACCCATGGCCGCCTGAGCGTCAGTCATAATATTTGAACTGAACAGAATGTGGTTGTCATCGAGATAGGCACGCGGAGTCTCCGAGCCCGAGTGGGTCGTGATACGCACAGGAGTGCCGCCGGTCGCAGCCACAGTGTAGATGTCCACCGACCCTTCGCGATCGCTGCCGAACGCTATGGTGCTGCCGTCGGGGCTCCATACGGGCCAGCTGTCGTAAGCCGGTGAAGCAGTCAGACGTGTTGCGCTGCCGCCGCCAAACGGCACTGTATATATATCACCTTTGAATGTGAACGCGATTGTCGAGCCATCGGGCGACAGTGCCGTGTTACGCAGCCACAATGGCTTATCCTGTGCGACAGAGCCCGATGCTACTGCTGCAATCAGAGCCGCAGCTCCCGCAAGAAACATTTTCTTCATGATCCTGAAATGATTGGTCGGTTAACTTTTATCACAAAGATAACCAAAAAAATTTGCGGCACATCATCCATTACTGTCTGCATTTTAAGAAAAAAAACATACCTTTGGGATAGTGAATAATAACAGAACTTCTCCATAACAAATCAGTATCATGGAATTGTTTGACAAAATGAAAGCGAAGGCCAAGGCCAACATGCAGCACATCGTGTTGCCAGAGGGCACTGAACCACGCACCCTCACCGCTGCCGACCGCATTCTTGCCGACGGCTTCGCACACATTACCCTCATAGGCAATCCTGCTGAGATTAATCGTCTTGCAGGCGAGCTCGGTCTCCACAACATCGACAAAGCCAATATTGTAGATCCCGGCGACGAAGCTGTCATAGACCGCTACGCCCCCCTATTCTTCGAGCTTCGCAAAAACAAAGGCATCACCATGGAAGAAGCTCGCCTGACCACTCACAATCCTCTCTATCTCGGTTGCCTGATGGTCAAAGCCGGCGATGCCGACGGACAAGTGGCTGGAGCCATGAACACAACCGGCAACGTGCTTCGTGCAGCATTTCAGGTCATAAAGACACAGCCGGGCATACAAGTCGTATCAGGCGCATTCCTGATGCTGCTTCCCAAAGGACTCAACTACGGAACCGACGGCATCCTCATATTCGCCGACTGCGCCGTTGTACCCGATCCAAATGCTCAGGAACTTGCACAGATAGCAGTATCGGCCGCACAAACAGCACGCGACATCGCCGGTATAGAGCCCCGTGTGGCCATACTCAGCTTCTCGACAAACGGCAGCGCAAAACACGAGCGCATAAACAAAGTCATCGAAGCCACACGCATCGCTCGCGAAATGGCTCCTGATCTGATACTTGACGGCGAGTTGCAGGCTGATGCCGCAATTGTACCGTCGGTTGCCGCCTCAAAGGCTCCTAATTCTCCATTGAGCGGACGGGCAAACGTACTTGTATTCCCAAGTCTCGAAGTAGGCAACATCGCCTATAAACTCGTACAGCGTCTCGGCGGCGTAGAAGCCGTAGGACCCGTGCTACAGGGCCTTGCGGCACCGGTCAACGACCTGTCGCGCGGATGCTACCCCGAAGACATCTATAAGACCATCATCATGACCTGCAATCAGGCGATCGGTCTGAAAGAGAACAAAGCATAAGAACTTTATCTTTATCACATTTCTCATGAAAATTCTCGTGCTCAACTGCGGTTCAAGCAGTGTGAAATATAAACTCATCGACACCGACACCGATGCCACGCTCGCAGAAGGCGGTGTCGAGAAAATCGGACTACCCGACGGATTTCTAAAATACAAGGATTTCAAAAAAGGCTCCAAAGAGATAACCGAACTCGGCCTCACTGACCATAAAGGTGCCGTAAAAGCGATACTCGACAATCTCACCGACCCGGGCGTGGGCGTAATCTCAAACTTCAGCGAGATAGACGCTGTAGGTCATCGTCTGGTTCATGGTGCCGAGAAATTCAGCAAATCAGTGCTCATCGACAACGAAGTCAAGGACATGGTAAAACAGTGCTATGACCTCGCACCGCTCCACAACCCCGCCAACATCACCGGTGTCGAGGCCATAGAGGCTGTTCTGCCCGACGTGCCACAGGTTGGAGTGTTCGACACGGCATTCCACCAGACCATGCCGCCAAAGAGCTTCATGTATGCGCTACCCTACAGGTTCTACACCGAGGACGGAGTGCGACGCTACGGCTTCCACGGCACAAGCCACAGGTATGTGAGCCAGCGCGTGGGCGAGTTTCTCGGAGTCGACATAACAAAGCTCAAGATAATCACATGCCACATCGGAAACGGCGGATCCATTACAGCCGTCCTTGACGGCAAGAGCGTCGACACATCCATGGGACTCACCCCCACTGAAGGACTCATGATGGGAACACGCTGCGGCGACGTAGACCCCGGAGCTCTCACCTATATCATGCACCGACACAACCTCGATGCCGACGGACTCCAGAAAGTCATAAACAAAGAGAGCGGCATGCTTGGCGTCAGCGAAATCTCGAGCGACATGCGAGAGATCGAGAATGCGGTAAACAACGGCGACCCGCGCGCCACACTCGGCCTCGAGATGTATGAACAGCGCATCATAAAGTACATTGGAGCTTATGCAGCGGAAATGGGAGGTGTCGACATAATCGTCTTTACAGGTGGCGTAGGCGAGAACCAGACCGGACTCCGCGCCGACGTGTGCCGCCCGCTCGCATTCCTCGGCGTGGATCTCGACGAGGAACTCAATGCCGGAATACGTGGCCGGGAAGCAGTCATCACAAAACCCGGATCAAAAATCACAGTAGCCGTCATCCCCACCGATGAGGAACTCATGATCGCACGCGACACACGCGAGATCGTTTCCAGCCTCAAGAAGTAAGTGACAGGCAATCCACTCCTCTCATTTTGAATACATTTTCCAATTATCTGACAGCGGTAGCCGACTTCGTGTGCGGCTACCCGCTTTTTTTCATACTTATAGGAGGCGGGCTATATCTGTTCATCAGATCCGGAGCCGTCTCTCTACGCCGGTTGCCGGAAGCCGTCAGACAGCTCCGACAACGCGATTCATCCGACGGAACGGCTGGGCAGATCTCATCCCTACAGGCACTATGCTCAGTCACAGCCGCCACAATAGGCATGGGCAACATTGCAGGTGTGGCAATCGCCCTTGTCGTAGGCGGACCGGGAGCAATATTCTGGATGTGGGTGAGCGCATTGGTGGGAATGTGCACCAAATACCATGAAGGTGTACTCGCAATAGCCTACAGACGCACATTACCCGACGGATCAACCCGTGGCGGATCAATGTACATAATTGAAAATGCTCTCGGCCCACGTTGGCGATGGCTTGCCGTCACTTTCGCCGTGGCAGGCATGTTCGGCACACTATGTATCATGAACGCCAACCAGCTTGCCGAAGCCTCTGTAGCGATCATCACTCCCCATTCGGCCGGATCATGGCTGTCGGTCGCAGCACAGACAGTCTCAATGCCACAGGCAACATTCATCAGACTGCTCGTAGGCATCACTCTCGCACTTATAACCGCACTTGTCGTGCTCGGTGGCATACGCCGCATCGCGCGTGTTGCATCAGTAATGGTGCCATTCATGGTAGGCATCTACTTCATAGCCGTAGTCTACATTCTCATAGACCATTACCAGCAGGTACCCGCTGCACTGCAGTCTATATTTTCCGAAGCGTTCAACCTACGCGCCGGCTTTGGTGCACTCATCGGCACTGCCCTGATTGGCGCCCGTCGTGCCGCACTTGTCAACGATGCAGGAGTTGGCACAGCCACAATCATGCATTCCGAAAGCCGGAACACCTCACCCGTGCGCGAAGGGCTTGTTGCAATGCTCGGCCCAGGCATAGATTCAGGATTCGTGTGCACACTCACAGCACTTGCTCTACTTGTTGCCGGAGATTTTTCCGGTGTCGATGGTGTCAAAGGTCTTGAAATCGCAATGCAGGCATTTGGAAACGCAATCCCCTATGGAGAGTATATTCTTATGCTTATAGTCCTCTGCTTCGGGCTGTCCTCGCTTTTCAGCTATTCATTCTACGGCAACCGGTGCGCCACCTATCTTTTCGGTGAACGGCGTGCGCGCATCCACACATGGTTTTTTATTATCACTCTTATCCTTTTCGCCGTCGTGCCGCTACAAGCCGCCGTAGGCCTATGCGATCTACTCTACGCATTCATGGCAATTCCGACCATGATCACCGTACTACTGCTCAGCAACAAAGTACGCTCACTCACCCGCTCCCACTTCTCCCACTAACCAAAAAAATAACTTAAGCTACATATAATCTTACATACTTCATAAGGGCATATAAATCAATGCGATCTCATATTCCAAACTTAAGTACAGCAGCGGCTGCTACTTAAACAAGCATAGCACCGGGTGAGCGAAGCGAACCCGGTGTGAGACAGCACACCAATCCAGAGCTGCAGAGCAGCGAAACATCACTGTACCCATTTCACACATACAGGATGCGGGAGCTTAATAGGACGTCCGGTATCGGTTAACAGCCCGGTCTCCGCATCAATACGGTAAACGTCAATGCGATTGCTGTCGCGGCAAGCGCAAAGCAGATACTTACCGTTAGGAGTGATATTGAAATTGCGCGGATGAAGCCCTGTCTTCTGTATCCCCACCTCCGTCAGTTCACCCGTTGTTGCGTCGACGCTGTAAATCGCGATACAGTCGGTCGGTTGGCGCACGCTTGCATAAAGATAATGGCCGTCGGGGCTAAGATGAATGTCGGCACTCGACCGCGAGTCGCCCGGATCGGCATCGACGATCTGCCGGATGCTCATATCCATGCCGTCTACATCAAACACAGTTATCATACCTGATAACTCGCCTATGACGTAAGCGTGTTTGCCCGAACGATCAGATATGATATGGCGCGGACCATTGTCAGCCGGCATATCCACACACATTTTAAGCTGTCCGACGCAAGTATCTGTGACTGCAAACACCAGTAGCCTGTCAGCGCTGAAATCAGTCACATATAGGCTCTTTCCATCGGGTGCAAATTCCGTACAATGTATATGGGGCTCACACTGCCTTATACTGTCAGGACCTCCGAGACCACCCTTATAAAACCCGGTCATTTCACCGACTCCACCGTCGGCCTTAGTCGGGAAAACGCTCATTGAACCGCCATAATTTGCCGTAACAACCACTTTGCCGTTGGTCGACACATAGCATGGATCCGCACCGCATGTCTTCTGGCTGTTGATAATACCGAAGCTGCCGTCTGTAGGGTCGAGCGTCAGAGCCACCACAGCCGCTTCATTATCATGCATCTCACTCACAGCATAGATGCGCCGGCCGTCATCCGATAAAGTCAGATACGACGGATTCTCCACCCGGCAACTGTCGAGTAACCGGGCCTCACCAGCTTCTTCATCAAACACATAAGAATACAGACCCTCGCTCTCGGTGTCGGTGTAAGTACCCACCACCATCATCAGATCGCTGTTGCCGCCGCAGGCGCTCAGAACAAACGTCGCTGCGGCTATGATAAGACTCTTCTTCACTGCTTCCCTTTTTAAAAATATAATATTTCTAAATTAGGTATTTAAATAATAATTGGTACAATTACAAGTTTAAAATATTCCCTAATCCTTTGTTATTGCTTGAGATCACACGATCCCTTCCGCCTCAAACATCCGGCGGTAGTACTCCGCCTTTTTCTCTACCTTCATCGGATAGGCGCGCGACGTCGACGGCATACGCCAGATATGCAGACGGCGTCCGTCGCACACGCCCTCGGTCATCTCGCCCATTTTCGGACGCACACATCCCGTAAGATCTGCAATCACATCGGAAGCTTTCTCCCCTGTCGTGCACAGGGCCGTTATATCGGGGGCCTTTGCGAGTAACCCCGCCAGATCCACCGGCTCGACTATATGCAGGAACTTGTCCGACGCATTACCCTTGAGCCTGACAACTTTGTGTGCCGTATCGTGCATTGCTATGTGCCTCTCGATAAGCAACCGCTTTATATCATCAAGACGATAGCTGCGAGACTCCTTATCGTATAAAGCAAAAGCATCTCCAAAAAACACGATCCCCATCATCTTCCAGAAATCATTGGTCGGATTGGGATAATAGAAATCCATAGCCCAACGATGATCTCCGGGAGGAAACGTCCCCATCACCAGAATGCGCGCACCCGCAGGAACAAACGGTTCCCACGGGTGGCTGTAGATTATCTGGTCTGTTGTTTCTGTCTGTTTCATTCAGGTATTTCAAGGCTTTCGCTCGAGTAAAGCGGATCCCATGCCGGAAGTTTGATAGGCTTTTTATTCTTGAGCGTTTCAAGCACAACAGCCGGAACATACTTTTTGTTGGCCACCAGACGGAAAAGATATTCATCCATCCAGGCGTCGGTCATTATCAGATGACCGTCATTGGCACCAGGGCCCCAACTGTTTTCCACCCACCATTTCACCGGCTTTCCATCCTTATCGAGATCAACACCAGCGAGAGTCATGGCATGCGACGAAGCCGAGGCTCCCGAAGCGATACGCTCCGCTTTGTTCATACCGTAAGTGGTATCGAAAAGCGACTCATAGTCGTATGTCTCAAGATCAAGCGCACCGCGGTCGCGGTCATAGCACTTGCCCACGTCACACGAAAAATACATCATAGTGCTGTCTTTGATCGACTTGATCGCGGTCTCCTTGATCACCTCGATAGGAACGTTCACAAATTTCCAGTTGTCACCGTCGTAAAGGTGACGGTCAAGATCGATTTCATACACTTCGTAATAGGGACGTGACGGGTCGTTCATCATCATCACGAAGTCGCCGCGCAGATCTGTGCCTATATACTCTTTATAAAACTCTTGCGGCGTATATGTGCGCGTATCCACAGGCTTTCCCTTGGCGTCGTAGCGTGTCCATGTGAACTCCGTGGGAGGCACGCCGAGATTCAGAGCAAGGAAGCGGTAAACCTCCTTGAGCATTTCCATCTTCTTGGCTTCGAGTGTCTTGACATTTGATCCGCTGGCAGCCATCTTTCGCAGCTGCAGACCCCATTCCCTAAGCTTGTTACTAAGGAGCATGCGCATCGTGCCGGTTGAGTTGCTCTGTGCTGTCTCGGCCATAACAGTTGCCGGAACCACGCCATATTTCATGATATTGTCGGCCACGCCAGTAAACTGCCCGCCATCGCTCAACGGATTATGGAACAGCCAGTCGACCGTGCGGTTGTCGCTCGGCTCTTTGGCAGTGTCGATGATAGCCTGAAGGAAAAGATTGCTCTTCTCAAGCTGATCATAGAAGAAATTATAGTTCTGCGACAGTTGGAACGACGGCAGATTCAGCTTGTTGATCATGTCGCTCCGCAACACATTCAGACCGGTGAAAAGCCAGCAACGTCCCGATGATTTCTGATTGGAGATACCTTTGGTCGGCACCTTGTGAGAGAAGTGCGTATCAAAATTATTCATGCGCTCCTGATTCAAGGCAAGCGTGTTGATGCTGCCCGACGCGAGAGCGTTAGTGATAGCCTTGTCAGAAGTCGTGGGTGTATAGGAATCGGCAATAGACTTCAAGTCGTTGGCTGAAAGTCCGCCGGGACCATACTGAGCCGAAACCGACAGACAGATCGCTGCTCCCAAAGCAGCCAGAGATATACGATGTTTTTGCATGATGTGAGTATGATTTTATGCAAAGTAAGCATTTTTTTTCAAAAGACTTCTGCGAAAATGGCCAAACTTTTTTCCCTTTTCAACGTTTATTTAATAAAAACTACGAGGGCGACAGGTGTCATCTCTATCCGCCTGTCTTGATCACCGATTATGCAACCAAATATCGATATTATGAAAAAACTGATTTACGGAGCTGCGCTCCTCGCCATTGCCGGCATGAGCGCCTGTGCTCCTAAAAACACAAAAAACGAGGCTAATGCACCGCTTCCTCTTCCCGATGCAGCCTATGACTCAACTTATGTAAAAGAGGTCTCTGAAGCTGCCGACGAGCAGATTGTTGTTACTGAAACACCTACTCCCGGTGGCGGCGAAAACATCACTGACACCATCTCGCAGGACACTGTTGTAAGCGACGGTTCGACAATCGTTCCCCAGTAAGCCTACAGAACGGGATTCCTTCGATTTCTACACCACACGGGGATGCATAGCCTATGGCAGTGCACCCCGTATTATTTTACTCACAAACCGATTGTGATGTTACGGTTATCTATTGTTTTCACAGGCCTCATCCTGCTCTCAATGCAGGGAAACGCACAGACAAACTTCTCATTCGAGCAATGCCAGGGAAGCGCAATGCCGTATATGGCACCAAAACATGTCATTGCACATCCCGACTCACTTACTCCTGTCATGATCAATCATGTAGGACGACATGGAGCACGGTATCTCACTTCTTCTGACAAAGTAAAAAAAGTTCTCGGATTTCTTGATGAGGCGGAAAAAAACGGAACACTGACACCTCTTGGCTCCGAGCTACGCTCCTTGTGCCGGAAAGTCATAGACCGTTCGGCCGGACGATGGGGTACACTTGACAGCCTCGGCATGGCCGAGCAGGAAGGCATAGCGGCACGCTTGTGCGAAGCATATCCGCACCTCGTCAGAAACGCAACGATCGAGGCTATCTCATCCTATGTCCCACGATGCATAATGAGCATGGACTGTTTCACACACGAGATGGCACGTCAAGACAATAGCATCACTGTATATACATCGTCCGGACGCATAAACTCACCACTGATGCGACCGTTTGACATTGACACAACCTATATTGATTTTGTACGTGACGAGCCTTACAAAAAAGCTTACACCATATATTGCGACAGCATAGTGCCGTCAGCACCGGCGCTACGGCTATCCACTGCCAATATCGACACCGGAAGGCTTCGCGACGCATCTCTTGCCGAATACAGTATGCTTGCAGGATTACAAGCTATGGGAATTGACATAGACCTGAGGCACTACTTTACCGACAGGGAAATAAACGCCCTATGGAGCGCAAGAAATCTCGATCAGTATCTTGTTCGCACGGCCAGCCGCTACTCATCGGCTCCCGCCGACATTGCGGCTGCGTTAATACGCGATCTAATCTCCACTACCGATCAGGTAATCGATGGCCGTCTGGATGCAAGAATTCAATTGCGGTTCGGACACGCCGAGACCATGATGCCTCTTCTTTCACTGCTGCGGCTGCCCGGATGCTATTATATTTCCGACAACCTTGCATCTGTCGCAGAAAACTGGCAGAACTTCCACGTTGTGCCGATGGCATCTAACCTTCAGTTAAAACTGTTCAGAGCCACATCCGGACGCTATTATGTCAGAGCCGATTTCAATGAGGTACCGGTTCCGCTTATCGATGGACGCAACGACATTTATGTTCCATGGGATGACGCCCGCGACTATCTTACCTCTATAGTACGCAAAGCCTCGCTACAGTCTCGATCTGAAACGATTGATCAATAAACGCCGCACAGGTTCGTCATAATACCGCATTGCCGCCCATGCAATGATAACTATACCAACGAAAAGCAACGCACACACAGGCAATGCGTTTTCATACGGGATGTTGTTTTTCCACACCCACGCATAAAACAGATACATTACCGGATAATGTGTTATGTACAACGGGTAGGAAATACGCCCGACAAAACCGCATACAGCGGTCGACCAGCGGTCGGTCGTGACCCCGCAGGCTCCCAATGCGACAACCGCAGGAAAAACGATCAGCGAGCACACCGAATCATATACCGCATTCATGACTGAAGGCTTCGATCCGCCTGCATAAGGGCACGCCATGACTGCAACGATTACAATAGCAGCAATCCAGAAAGCTCCATTTATGCGCCTGGGTCTGAACACCCGCGACAGCAGCAGACCGGCAGAAAATGAGAAAGCCAACCGCAGGAATCCCATCATGGACCCCCAGCCGGCAAGCGACCATCCGTTGCCTATATGATACGTTCCCGAAAGATCGGCAAATGCTGTTGCGGCAAGAGCGGCACCTGTCAACGCAACAAAAAACGAAAGCATTTTGGTCGACATCCTGTACAGCACCGTCGCATATAGCAAACTCCCTATATATTCAAAAAACAAAGACCACGACGGACCATTGAGCGGAAACATCTCAGTGTATCCTCGCACATCGACAACTGAGCCGGGCCATGCCGGAATCATAAAGATACCGCATAACAACGATATCACCACTGCTGTAACCGACACAGAGCTACCGTCCCATTTCACACAGCCCGACATCACAAACGACACAGCGCCAAGCACGGCGCCAAATACCACCATAGGCTCAAGCCTGATGATGCGCCGCAACATGAAACGTCCTGCTGTAAGGCCCTCTTTCCAACGATCCTTATAGGCATAGCCAAGCACAAAACCGGAAAGAACAAAAAAGAAATCCACCGCCAGATAGCCGTGATTGATGCGCTGATCAACTGCCGAAGTAGCAAAAGCCTCAAAAAAATGAAACCATACCACCATTACAGCCGCAACCCCACGCAATCCGTCAAGAATTTCATAACGTGGTTTCGCAACTGACTGTTCTTTCCCCTTGAAAAGGCCTGACATCCACTATATTATTTTACCAGCGACATATAAAGCGAATGCAACTGCTCTGCCTGGATGCGGTCAGTGAAGCGGGCAGCATATTCCCGGCCTGACACCGACATTCTGCAAGACAAACCGTCATCTTCAAGAATTCTCTCGATTGCCGAAGCCCATTCTGCTGACTGAGAATCAGCTTCCAAATAAACCGAATCAGGACCACCGGCCTCTTCAAGGCACGATCCTTTCGACGCTATTACAGGTGTACCTATGGCAAGTGCCTCGGCCACAGGGATTCCAAAACCCTCATATTTCGACGGATTCAGAGCCACCGATGCTCCGGCATAGAGAGCGGGAAGATCCTGTGTCGGAACTCCGTTGAGTATCTTGACTCTGCTGCCGAACACGCTTGCCGATTCCTCTACCTTCTGCTGATAGGGCGTGCGCTTACCCACTATCACAGCCTCCACATCATCAGGCAGGAAACGCAGAGCGTCAACAGCCACACATGCCCGCTTACGCTCCTCGATAGTGCCTACACATATCACATACCTGCCGGATATTCCATAGGCATTCTTTATCCTGTCCACCTCCGCATCATCGACAGTATTGAAATATACCGGATCAATACTCTGATATATGACATGAATCTTCTCCGGTGATATGCCATAGAGATCCACTATATCTCGGCGGGTCCAGTCGCTAACGGCCACTATCGCGTCGGATTCGATGCACGCCTTGCGCGTTTTGGCCTCAAGAGTGCGGCGCATCATTGTCGGATAAGTCTCCGGATGACGCAAAAAGATAAGGTCATGTATAGTGACCACTTTTTTACAGACGGCCGATGTGATATTAGCCGGTAACTCGTTGCTAAGGCCATGAAACAGGTCAACACCGTCGCTCTCAAGCCGTCGCGGCAACCCAAAAGCACGCCAAAGTTCAAAACCAGTCTTTCCTGGCATGGAAAAAGGCTGAGTCACGATCCTTGCAGCGGCACTGATCTGTGCCGCTGCTGTCCGGTTATGCTTTCTCGGACCGTAAACCGTCACATCATCGCCGATTTTGAGAAGACCGTTGATTACCCTCCGGCTATAGTTGCCTATGCCGGTAAAATTGCCAAGCGCCTTCTTGCCATCGACTCCGATTCTCATTCCTGTATTGTACGCAGATATGCTTCCACTCCAGCGATATCCTTGCGGTTGTCAACCGAAAGCGACTTACTGTAGCAGTTGTAATAATAGATTGGCACTCCGTTTTCTATAAATCTGAAAGAATCGTTTTCCTCGATCTTTTCAATCGGACCACGGGGGGTGGTGTGATAAAACTCAAGAGCAAGACGGTTGAATGCACCCACGCCTACAAACTTATGGTAGACGTAATCCATATTTCCCTTCGGATAAGGGATTGGACTGCGGGAGATAAACAGACAACGGTCATGGCTGTCAACGACAATTTTAAGGTTAGTGGCGTCAACAACCTCCACAGGATTGCTGAAATCGGTCATAAGATTCGACACATATAGCTCTCCCTCCTTGATTTCATCAGGTATGCACTTAACTATCGCATCACGACGAAGCAATGGTTCGTCACCGTTCACCATTACATAGAGATCGGCATCGATACGTGTCGACACCTCATAAAGCCGTTCAGTAGCTGTATCATGATCAGGCGATGTCATCAGCACCTTGGCTCCGAACCCTTCTGCCACATTGCGGATTTTATCGGAGTCAGTCGCCACGTAAACTTCATCAAACTCAGGCACATTCTTGCAGTTGTTCCACACATGCCATATCATGGGTTTGCCAAGAATAAGAGCAAGTGGCTTCTCAAAAAAACGCGTCGACTCAGCTCTCGCCGGTATCACACAGATTATCTTCATATCAATTCTCTTTTCAGAGTTATATTTTTCGTTAAATTACGACTTTTTTACTTCTCCTGACGACTTTTCTCTGCCGAATTTCCAACGGTTGTGACTCCACAGCCACATCGACGGGTCCCGTCGCACCGTCTGCTCAAACATTTCAAGAAACTTACGGGTATATGCGTATGGATCCTTGTCATCCTTATCAGGCTCTATCGGCACAAACGTAAACGTATAGTGTCCTCGGCGCGGACGGGCTATGTCAAGATAAAAAAATGCCGCGTCAACCCGCTTTGAAATTTCTTCGGCTCCAGGAGAGTATGCCGTGTCATGATTCATAAAATATGTCCAATGATTCAAGGATGCACTATTAGGACGTTGATCGGCTATAAAGCCTATTGCCCAGCTCTGCTTCCTCATACTCATACCTATAAGTTCTCTCACAACCTTTTTCTGCGGTATAGGCAGAAAACCCCATCGCGATCTCATCTGCAGGAAAACCCTGTCCCACACATTGGAATGCATAGGACGATATACCATCCCGCATATCGCGTCACTGCTGATATAACGACCTATCTCCTGCACCCATTCCCAGTTCCCATAATGGCCGAGCATGATTGCAATCGATTTTCCATCGGCAATCTCTGAATTCAATGCCTCTACGCCATTCACGGTCACTCTGCGGCGCATTTCAGCGTCACTGATGTGAAACAATTTCACACTCTCCATCATCACATCGCATAGATGACGGTAAAATTTATTTTCTATATGGCGGCGCTCCCGCACGCTCATCTCGGGAAAACACTCCGTGATATTTTTCCTGATGACTTTCCGGCGGTAACCTATAGCTCTGACAAAAAATGACAGGACAGCCCCTATAAAATGAAGCACGCACAACGGCAAAAGGGCAAACAGACTCAGAAATCCTGTAATCAGATTTTTCTGAATCCTTTGGCCGCAGCCCAGGCCTTCATTACCATTCCCTTTGCTCATATTCCGGTCTGTTTCCTTTGTTTATCAGATCCTCTATCTGCTTGGCGATCACAGAGGCAGATCCACTGCTCAAATCTACAAATTTCAAAGCATCCTCATGCACCCTGCATCTTTGATCATCGTCAGTTTCAAGTGTCTCTATCCAACGGGCAAGCTCATCTCCGTTATTCACAACACGCCCTATGCCGAGTTCCATCATTACCCTCGGAGTAGCCTTACGCTCTATCCGTGGCCCGTAGGAAGTAGGCAATCCATAGGCAATAGGTTCTATCACGCTATGCAATAACCGTGTGAATCCACCACCCACATAAGCGTAACGACCATATCGGTAAAGTCTCGACAATTGTCCCACTGAGTCCACAATAAGAGTGCCAACGTTATTCATGTCAGTCGTTTCCGAGACCTCCGACAGTCTTACGCAATTGCCGGGCATGGCCCTCTCGATTTCTCCGATCAGTTTTTCCGTAATTTCATGCGGAACGGCAATAATCTTCATCTGCGGCAGCTTTCGGGCTGCACAACCGATAATCTCCACATCATTGCGGTCATGTACGCTGCCTGCCACAAGCACTCTTCCACCGGCCGACTCCGAAAATTTTTCTAAAGCAGGATCATTCCATTCGGTTGCGGCAATAGCCGCCGCATTGTCAAACAACGGATCTCCGGTCTTCAGCACCCGTTTACATCCGATATTTTCCAGTCTGTCGGCTGTTACGTCATCATGAACGACCACTACATCAAGATGGCGGAGCATATTTCTGCGGCTTCCTCCCCACCATTTAAGTGCCGAACAACCGTCGTAAAGCAGTGTCGACAATTGCATCACAGGAATACTGCGACGCTTAAGTTCGCGCATGTAATAAGGCCATAGCTCTGAAACCATAAAAACTGCCGCCTCGGGAGCGACAGCCTCAAGCAAACGGCGGGCATTGCCGGGTGTATCAAGAGGAAGCGCGAACACATAATCGGCTCCGCACTCCCTCTTGGTCTTGCCGCCCAAGGTATCGAAGCCTGTGGGCGAAAAAAAAGTCAAAACTATAGCCAGATCCGGCATACGGCGCCCAAGCTCTGCAAGGACCGGCCTCACTATCTGGTATTCACCAAGTGACGAAGCATGTATCCAAAGACGCCGGCGGCGTTCTGCCGACATGGATTCGGCAATACGTCCGGTCAGTCCGAATTGGGCTCCGATAAATCGGTGCAGTTTACTTTCATGGGTGTTTCCCATCAAAATACCGTTTCAGATCATCTACCCGGTCTTCTTTTTCCCAGGTAAACAATTCTACCTCCATTTCAACAGAATCCTCATAACGCGACGTAAAGACCTTTTTCACCACACGTGGCGTCCGGCCTACATGTCCGTAAGTGGCTGTCTCCTGATAGATCGGATTGCGTAGCTTTAAGTCTCTCTCTATTGCGCCCGGACGCAGATCAAAAAGTTCTGTCACACCTTTGGCAAGCATATCGTCGGTGAGTCCGGCACGTACAGTTCCATAAGTCTGCACATTCACGCTCACAGGCTCTGCCACACCTATAGCGTATGCCACCTGTACCAGAACTTCACGGGCAAGCCCCGCAGCTACAATATTCTTTGCTATATGGCGTGCCGCATAAGCAGCCGAACGGTCGACTTTCGACGGATCTTTGCCTGAGAAGGCACCACCGCCATGCGCGCCACGGCCTCCGTAGGTATCGACAATGATCTTTCGCCCTGTAAGCCCGGTATCACCATGAGGTCCTCCTATCACAAATTTTCCCGTGGGATTCACATGAAGTTTGAAATCATCCCCAAGCAACAATTTAAGATGCTCGGGAAGCTTCTTCCTTACGCGAGGTATAAGCACTTCTGCTACATCCTTGCGCATCACCTCTATCATCTCACTGTCAGCCTCTTCTTGCGACTTTCCGTTGCCGGGCACAATAAATTCATCGTGCTGCGTCGATATCACAATCGTGTGGATTCTCACCGGCCGGCGCGTTTCACCGTCATACTCTACCGTAACCTGGCTCTTGCTGTCGGGACGAAGATAACTCACAGTCTCGCCATTTGCGTTTTCATACACAAAAGCGTCTCCATTGCGGCGTATTTCAGCAAGCTCCTTTAGAAGAGCATGACTCAGGTCAAGCGACAGAGGTGTACGTTCAGGAGTCTCATCGGTAGCATATCCGAACATCATCCCCTGATCACCGGCGCCCTGCGCCTCGATTGAACCTCGGTCGACTCCGCGGTTTATATCAGGGCTCTGCTCATGCAAAGCCGACAGAATACCGCACGACTCAGCATCAAAACGATACTCACTGCGGTTATATCCGATCTTCGAGATAACCTCTCTCACCGTAGTGGGAAGATCGACGTAAGCGCTGCTCCTCACCTCACCGGCCACTATGACCTGGCCGGTGGTGACGAGGGTTTCGCATGCTACTTTACTTTGGGGATCGTGCGCCAAAAACTGGTCAAGCACTGCGTCGGAAATCTGATCGGCAACTTTATCGGGATGTCCCTCCGACACCGATTCCGATGTGAACAAGTAATTCATTTTAGCATTTTTTTTGCCGGTGGTTGCAAGCGGGCAAATCCGTCCACCGATGATTATCTAAATAATGAGCTCACCATCACTCAGCGTAGAAACGCTGAAGATTGTTTGTGATCTTGTCTCGGCCAAGAAGTATGCCGAATAGATTGCGCGACAATGCCGGTGCGCCATATTGCTGATTGAACATCATGGCATCGTTGTCATAATCAAACTCTCGTCCGGCATTCTCTGTATCGATCACCTCCATTACAACAACGGAATTGTCGGTTGCGAAAGGTCCGGCGATCTTTCCTTTGGGAGTGACGCTTCCCTCAGCAAGAAGTGTAGCCTGACCTACAGGGAAACCGCGCACAATACGCTGGCCGAATGTGATCTCCGTCGTGTCGATCGGTGAATCAAGCACAGTTGCGTATTCTTCGATATTGTTGGCTTTTCCGGCAATATCGGCCATGATCATCTCACCCTTCTTGTTGTTGCGTATCTCGGCTGCAAGCTCACGGCTGAGATCAGGATCGCTCTCCGGCGTATAGCCTTTGTAGATATCCTTAACGGCAACAGCGATGAAACGTCCGCTCTGCTCGTCACCGAATACTCCGCTGACCTCTCCCTTCTTGGCGTTCATAGCCCACTTGGCAGGAGAACGTGTGTCGGAATAATTGGCAATCGAGAGCGACGACGGCGTAACATAGCCGGAGAAAATATGCTGCCCCTTCACAGCTGCCGACGAACGGAACTTCTCAGCCGTATTGTTTTCAACCAGATAGTTGCTAAGATCGTTGGAAAGCTTGTTGACAGTGGTGCTCGACGGCTCGACTACATAGGTTATCTCTGCTATATCATATATAGTCTGAGGCGCTGTACGCGACACAACTTTGACAGCACCGGCGATCTCTGAATTCTCACTGCCTGCAGGCAGGAAATATTGTCCGAGAGGCTGGGATAACAGTGCGTCTTTAAATGCAGCATAGTTATTGTCAAGAAGCGACACGGTTTCTTCCTGAGGTGCACCCTGCACGAAACCCTGTTCAACCAGCGCATCGAAATCAGCACCATTGTTAAGAAGAGCAATCACGCTGTCACGCTGCGACAAAGGAGCTGTCACACCCACATATTCGATAGTCACATCATCGACATCCTCAAAAGTGTTGACGAGTTTGGCGATAGTGTATTTGTCGTTGTTGAATGCAAGAAGCTTCACACCATCGCTACGAAGATCATCGATCTGATCCTTGACATTAGCGGCGAGCTTGCCGGCTGAAGCTGATTTACGGTTCACAACAAAATTGAGATTACCGCTCACACCCTCTGTACCGGGCTGTTCGCGAAGAGCGACAAGAGCTTCCTCCACTTCTTTTTGCGCTGCGAGATAATCCTCTTCACTCGGAACGATGTCGACTACGATATAGTCAATCGGACGTGTCTCCTCGGCAAGCTCATAGAGATTCTTGCGCTCGTTGTAGAGATTCGCGATATCGCTCTTCATAACCTGCGCCGCGCTGTCGGAAATTGTCGAAAGATCTTTCTTGACATAACGCACCTTGGCAGTAACGGCATTCTCGTCATAATATGACTTGGCGTCAAGCTTATTGGCTTTCAGCGAACCACTGAACAGCGAACCGAGTTTCTGCTGGCGAAGCTGCTCTGCCACTTGATTCTCAAGATTGATCCACATAGCCTGAAGCTGAGGTGCATAGTTCGACGGCACATTATATTTTGCGGGATTGAATGCGTAGTCATAAAACGACGCTGCATCCGGGAAGCCCATCTGACGTACTGTCTGTGTGACAGTTGCCAATGGATTTGCTCCGGTCATTGCATCCGATAGCTCGCTGTCGGTAACTGTGATACCAAGCTTTTCAATCTCTTTGTCAAGGACTTCCTTGAAGAGCATTTGCTGAAGCACCTGATTCTGAATTGCAGCATGGTCCACATTGGTCATGCCCTGCTGCTGAAGAGCCTCGCGCTGCTGCTCTACCTGACGGTTGAACTCCTGAATGTCAATTTTGCGGTCCGAAATCTCTGCGGCAGTAGTGCCGGGACCAAAGAACGAGCGACTCGACGTGAAAGCGTCGCCGAGAATGAATGCAAGCAAAGCCACAATGATTACTGTAAAAAGTATCACCGACTTGCTGCGGATTTTCTCTAATGTTGCCATTTATGGGAACGTGATGTGATAGTGAGTTATATTTCTTTTCATTACATGCCTACACACAAGTGTGACGGCACTCCGGACAAGCGCTATAAAGCGCCATTTTTGCTACTAAGCACGCAAAAATAACAACATTTCCCATATTCCCCAAAAAATACTTACTTTTGAGCGACTTTCACTCTCACGACTACCCCTGGAATGACCGATATTATCCAACTTGCAGTCAAAACACTCTACCGGATCCCACTGTCCCACGGCATTGCTGTGGCATTAAGCGGAGGAGCCGACTCTGTAGCTCTTGCAGCAGCCATGGCTAAGGCTATCATCATGGAAAACCGCCATAGGCCATTACTCCTGCTGCACTGCAATTTTCATCTCAGAGGCGATGAAAGCAACCGTGACGCAGCAATTGCGCTTGAAATCGCTGAAAAACTCTCGGCGCCATTTCAATCTATTGATTTCAAAGATGTACCAGATATTGCCGCAAGAAACGGAGAGTCCATAGAAATGACATGCCGACAGCTGCGTTATGCTTGGTTCGACAGCATACTGTCGTCTCTTCCGGTAACTACATGGCTTGCTCTCGGACATCACAATGAAGACAACCGCGAGACATTGTTGCTGAACCTGTTTCGGGGTACAGGCACACGTGGATTATGCGGTATGGACGAGTTTGATCCTAAACGTCGTTTCATCCGCCCTTTACTGCATGCGTCAAGATCTGAAATAGAGTCCTTTCTCTCGGCCAATGATCTGCCCTGGATAGTCGACAGCAGCAATTTAATACCCGACGTAAAGCGAAACAGGATACGTCTAAACATTATACCTGCTATTCAAAAAGATTTTCCCGATGCACTGCAGGGATTGGACACAACAACACGAAATCTTGCTGACGACTATGCGATCTTGCATCAGGCTCTTGAATCGGCGATACAGCGGATAACATTATCTCCGGGGATATATGATTTACTTAAACTTACTGACATTTCAGCGTCTCCGCGCAGAGTCATTTTTGAAATCGTAAGAGAATATGGCTTCAATGCATCGCAAGCCGACAATATGGCTTCTGCTATAAGATCACGTGAAGCAAAACACTTTGGGTCATCAACCCACATTGCAAGTATACATCGTGGCACACTTGCCGTATCACCCAAAGAAAGCCATCAAGATATTTGTTTCCAAGCCGATGACCCGTTCAAACTCGCAGACATGTGTGGTGAATTTTCGTGCGAACGGATCTCCGGCGGCAACCTTATGGAAATTATCAGACAATTTGCAACTGACAAAATTCCTTTCTATGCGATGGATGCAAGCGGCACACTTCCGGCCGGCTGGATCTGGAGACAACCCATACAAGGCGACCGCATAGCTCCATTCGGCATGAATGGAAAAACCCGGCTTGTGAGCGATATTCTCTCTGACGCCCATGCCTCGCCTACGCAAAAAAAACAGGCGCGCCTTCTTGTTGTCGAAGGCACACCTGTATGGCTTGCTCCCTGGCGTGCATCGGCATTTCGTCCGGTAACACGCACATCTGAAGAAATGCTGTTATTCCGATTATGATTTAATCGGGCTGACGGTCACGCTGACGATGTCCACGTTCAGGCAACGTGCGCACAAGCGGATTTATGCGGGCCTCGTCATAACGGTCTCGGTTACGCACAATGTCTATAGCCGTATAAATCGCCGCACGCAGACTGTCGGCCGAAGCCTCACCGTGTCCAGCAATATCGTAGCCTGTCCCATGATCAGGTGAAGTACGCACATAAGGCAACCCTGCCGTAAAGTTCACACCCTCGTCCATCGACAGCGTCTTGAACGGGATAAGCCCCTGATCGTGATACATGGCAAGAACACCGTCAAACTTCTGGTATTGCCCGGCTCCGAAGAATCCGTCGGACGGATAAGGACCAAATGCCTGTATGCCAGCCTGACGTACTTCCGCAATAGCAGGAGCGACAATTTCGTCATCTTCACTTCCAATCACTCCATGATCCCCGGCATGAGGATTAATCGACAGAACCGCAATATGAGGATGAGTCACCCCGAAATCGCGCATAAGCGACCGGTTAAAAATTTCCAGTTTCTCTTTTATGCCATCTTTGGTGATTGCATGTGATACCTCCGACAATGGCACATGGGCTGTTGCAAGCGCCACGCGCAGACCTCCCGCACAAAGTATCATCAGTGCCTTAGATTCATCTCCCTCTCCAAGCCGGTCTTCAAGAAACTCTGTATGACCGGGAAAATGGAAATTGTCACCCTGTATATTGTTTTTGTTTATCGGAGCCGTAACAAGAGCGTCTATCTTTTCTTCCTTAAGAGCTACGACCGCCTGTTCAAGCGCCTCGAGAGCAGCAGCACCGGCTTCCGGAACGCTCTCTCCGGCATGCACCTCCGGCACTTTGCCTTCGGGATCTATATTTACAAAATTATATGCCCCGTTTTTTATCTCGCTGCTGCTCGACACCACATACCATGACAGGGGCGCCAAATCAAATGCCCGTGTGTACCACTCAGCCAACGCAGGTATACCGTAAACGACCGGAGTAAACAACTCAAGAATGCGGTCATCCGACAGCGCCTTAAGTATCACCTCATATCCCACACCATTGAAATCGCCATGTGTGATTCCTATTCTCATAACTTACTGAATTAATTATCACACCGTCATCTCGCCACAAAGCGAATCGGCCAGATAATGTTTGACTTCTTCGGCACCAAGACCAAGACCGAAAAGGAACATAAGCTTGGTTATAGCCGCTTCTGTAGTTATATCCTGACCGGATATAACTCCCGCACGCCAAAGGCGGTCGCCCGCACTGTAACGCCCCTCATGAATCGACCCGTTTACACATTGAGTGACATTCAACACGACCACTCCTTTAGCAGTAGTATCGGCAATCGCCTGTTCAAACCACGGAGCAGTAGGCGCATTTCCGGCTCCATAAGTCTTGAGAATTATACCTTTGACACCAGGCACTGAAAGCTGATGGCGCAAAGCCTCTTCCGTTATACCCGGATAGACACTGACAATTGTCACAGCTGTATCCATATCTGTGCGGACATTGAGTGGACGCCGCGAAGGTGTACGCCACAACGCATCTTCATTAAACAGGATACCAAGGCCTATGCGTGCCAGCTGAGGATAATTGTTACTGCGGAACGCGTTGAAATTGTCGGCACTCATCTTTGTAGATCTGTTTCCACGCCAGAGATAGTCCTCAAACAGAATAGCAACCTCAGTAACCATAGGGTCACCGTTGTGCCGGGTAGCGGCTGCAATCTGCAATGCAGTGATCAGATTCTCCTCTCCGTCGGTGCGCACCTCTCCGATAGGAAGTTGCGACCCGGTGATAATCACAGGCTTGTTGAGATTATCAAGCATGAACGACAATGCAGAGGCTGTATATGCCATCGTGTCGGTGCCATGAAGCACCACAAAACCGTCATAGGCACTGTAATTTTGTTCTATGATACGGCATATCTCCCCCCACTTGGCAGGATCCATGTCGGAAGAATCGATCGGAGGAGCAAACTGCACATGATCGATATCATATCCTAAAAACCTAACCTTAGGGACATTATCAATAAGATGGTCAAAGTTGAAAGGCCGTAGGGTATGTGTCTCCGGATCTTCGATCATACCGATGGTTCCACCGGTATAGATGATGAGTATGCGGGGGCGCTGCATGTGTTTGTTTATTTTACCTGTGCACCTGGAGTCGCAGGTACCATAGGCGTTAGCAATGTCAGACTGCCGTCGGCATTCTCCGCCGACAGTATCATGCCCTGACTGACAATACCGCGAAGCTTGCGCGGAGGCAGATTGGCGATAAATACCACCTGCTTACCGATCAGCGTTTCCGGATTATAATGTGCCGCTATACCTGATACTATCGTGCGCTTCTCAAGACCGTCATCAATAAGAAAACGCAACAGTTTGTCAGCCTTAGGCACTCGGTCGCACTCCAGCACGGTACCTACCCGCAGGTCTGATTTCATGAATGTATCGAAATCCACATCAGGCGACTGCGGAGCCGCTTTCCAAGAGTTTATCTTATTTGCTTCTTTGGCTGCATTAAGCTTATCGATCTGCGCCTGGATAGCATCATCTTCGATCTTCTCAAAAAGGAGCTCTGCTTCTCCAAGCTGTATGCCGGAGACAATATTGTCGGCTTTACCGACCATAAGCCAGTTTAGTTCACCCATTCCAAGCATTTTACACAGCTTAGCGCTCATAAACGGGAGGAAAGGTTCAAATGCGACAGCTATGGAAGCGCATATCTGCAATGCAGTATTGAGTATTGTACCCACTCGCTCTATATCACCGCTTTTAGCTATTTTCCACGGCTCTGTCTCCTGCAGATAGCGGTTGCCGGTACGAGCCATATTCATAGCCTCCTTCAACGCTTCACGGAAATGGAAGCTTTCAAGAGCAGCAGTCAGAGCATTACCGGCCTCCGACACCTCTCCAAGAGCCGACCTGTCGACATCTGTCAACATGGTAGCAGCCGGGACTACGCCTTCGAAATATTTGTGGGTAAGCACCATAGCGCGATTCACAAAGTTGCCGAGGATAGCAACCAGCTCGGAATTGTTACGAGTCTGGAAATCACGCCAAGTGAAATCATTGTCTTTTGTTTCTGGTGCGTTTGCCGTAAGCACATAGCGGAGAGTGTCCTGCTTGTCGGGAAAATCCACAAGATACTCGTGAAGCCATACAGCCCAGTTACGCGACGTCGAGATCTTGTCTCCTTCAAGATTGAGAAACTCGTTGGCCGGAACATTGTCGGGCAACTGGAAATTGTCACCATAGGCTTTTAGCATCGCAGGGAAAACAATGCAATGGAACACTATGTTGTCCTTGCCTATGAAATTTATGATACGCGTCTCGGGATCCTTCCAATATGTCTCCCAACTACCAGGCATAAGCTCCTTGGTATTGGAAATATAACCGATAGGAGCATCAAACCACACATATAGCACCTTGCCGTCGGCACCTTCCACTGGCACAGGTACACCCCAGTCAAGATCACGGCTCACAGCTCGCGGCTGCAAGCCAAGATCAAGCCACGACTTACACTGCCCGTACACATTGCTTTTCCACTCCTTGTGATCCTCAAGAATCCATTTCTCAAGAAATCCCTGCCAGCGGTCAAGCGGCAGATACCAGTGTCGGGTTTCCCGCATCACAGGAACATTTCCGGTAATAGCGCTGCGCGGGTTTATCAGATCGGTCGCATTGAGCGACGTACCACACTTCTCACATTGATCCCCATAGGCTCCCTCGGCATGACAGTGCGGACATTCACCGGTAACATATCTGTCGGCAAGAAATTGTCCGGCTTCTTCGTCGTAGAGTTGCATCGAAGTCTTCTCGATAAACTCACCTTTATCATAAAGATGACGGAAGAACTCGCTTGCAGTCTCCGAGTGGATATCTGATGATGTGCGGGAATAAATATCAAACGAGATGCCGAGTCCGGCCATGGAATCCTTGATGATACCATGATAGCGGTCGACAATGTCCTGCGGAGTCACACCCTCGTTGCGGGCCTTGATAGTAATAGGAACACCATGCTCGTCGCTACCGCCTATCATAACCACATCCTCACCGCGGAGGCGAAGAAAACGTGTATATATGTCAGCCGGGACATAGACACCGGCCAGATGGCCTATATGTACTGGACCGTTGGCATAAGGCAGTGCCGTGGTCACCAGTGTACGCTTAAACTCCTTGCTCATGACTCTTTATTGGCGGATTGTACTGTGGAATTAGCTGCCGGGATCGAATTTGTCGTCCCCGCCACTTCTGCCGGTTTCACAGGCTTTATTTTCAATTTGATTGCATCAAAACCATTGCCATATACACCGTTGACATTGGCCTGAGTGATAAATGCATCCGGATCGATGCTTTTTACTATTCGGAATATCGTGACAGACTCAATTTTACGGCACATGACCATAAGTATCTTGGTCGGTTTCTTGGTATACCATCCTATGCCGTCGATTATTGTGCAGCCTCGATGCGCATTGTTGTTTATCACAGTAGCTATATCCTCCCATTTTTTGGAGAAAATAGTAAACTGCACAGCCTGACGGTTGGTGTTTATCATCTGGTCTGTCACAAACGAGCAAACAAACAAGTTAATAAAACCAAGCACTACATTCTCTATCACACCGGAGATCAGGAACGACGAACTGATAATGCAGAAATCTGTGTACTGCATAGCCCGGCCAACCGACACATTGGTCTTTTTTGACGCGATAGCCGCTACGATATCTGTTCCTCCGGTGCTTCCGTTATGCACGAAAGCCATACCGATACCGACACCACAGAGTATGCCGCCGATTATGACGTTCATAAACTTCTGGTTGGCGATAATCGGTTCGGGAAACATCGGTGCAAGAATTCCGACAAACGCAGAAATCACAGTCGCACCAAATATCGTGCGCACAACAAACGTTCTGCCTACAGTCTTATAGGCTATTGCCAGAAGTATGAGATTGCCACTGTACATTGCCACGGCGATAGGCACTCCGAAGCCAAACAGTTTCAGTGTCGTATAATACACGATCTGTCCGACTCCGGCCATACCACCCATAATCACCCTTTCAGGATTGATGAAGGCTGAAAAACCAAAGGCATACAAAAATATGCCGAATGTTATGAAAAAGTAATCCTTGGCTGACAGCCAGATTTTATTAGGTGAAATGTGCATGACAGATATTCCTACTAATCTATTTCTCCTGCAAAGATATTACTTTTTTTCACCTTAATGAGACAATCACACATGGAAACGGTGATTTTGCCCTAAACACATCACTGGATTCTGTAGCAGAGAGGAGTGTTGACGCCTCAGAGGCATCATCGGTCGTACCGGTCATCACATAATAATTTTTTTCCATGTCAATCGCAACAAACGCGCCGTCAAATCCACCATCACGCAGACGCTGACACAACGAACGTGCATTAAACCTCTGCCTGAACTTGACGACCGCTATATTGTACAGCTTAGGGACTATAGCATCATCCCCCTCGGTTGTAGCCTTATAAAGCCGGCAATTGATCACAGGCAACTGCACATCACCTATCTTTATTTCCTTAGGACTGTCTTCTGCAGCAAGCTCCGAATCGATAGCCCCAAGCCCTGATGTCGCATTCTTTTCTTTAGCAGTCTCATAAGCCGACTTGTAGTTAGCCTCGGTAGTCTTGCATCCGGCAAGCATCACCACAATGGCAAAACATGCCAATATAATTTTTTTCATAATCAGACTGGCTACTTAAATGTGTCAGCAAAATCAAAGATAGATTCATAGAGCCTGCGCTCATGTTCATCAAGCACTCTACCTCTGCGCTCCATCACAATAGAAGCTGTTGCAAAAAATTTAGGCAGTTGTACATCAATAAAACCGGAAGCCCCGCCTTCGCTGAACGAAGCTATGAAATTTCTCGGGAATCCGGTTCCATGAATATTACAGCCTACCCCAACGACAGTTCCGGTATTGAACATCGTATTTATACCCGCTTTGGAGTGGTCACCCATTATAAGGCCACAGAATTGCAATCCAGTTTTCTCAAAACGGCGCGTACGGTAATTCCAAAGCTTTACAGGCGTATAATCGTTTTTTAGATTCGAAGCAGTGCATCCTGCACCAAGATTACACCACTCTCCTATTACGGCATTTCCCAGAAATCCGTCATGCGCCTTGTTGCTGTAGCCCTGCATAACCACATTATTCAGCTCACCACCAACCTTGCACCATGGACCGAGCGTTGTATCAGGATATATCCTGGCGCCCATATTCACAGAAGAGTGATCACCTATCGCCACTGGTCCGCGCAGACAAGCACCCTCCATCACATGAGCCTCCGATCCTATCCATATAGGGCCATGGGTAGTGTTGAGTATGGCTCCGTCAACTTCGGCTCCCGGCGCGATATAGACCAACGCAGGATCACCTATCACGGTGTTTGTCTTATTTGGCAAAATAAAAACCTTTCCGGAAACAAGCCTTCCAAAATCTTTCTTGATAAACTCACCATTGTAAGTGAATATATCATAAGGACGGTCCACTGCTCTTACATCTATTCCGTCAGGCACCTTTATCACGGGCAGACCTGTCCAGTTCCGCCAGTCACAATCAGTGCCTTTCACGGCCACCAGACGGTCGCCTGATTTCATGGCCCACTTCTCGGCGCCCAGATACCGACTGATAAATGCTACCAGAGGAAGATCAGGAAGCACATTACCGGCTAAATAAAGTGCTCTTTCACCATCCTCAAGACAGACAGCATCAGAAGCGGAAAGATACTCTTCTCCCAAGTACCCGGCAATCTCACACTGTGGTATGGCTGCACTCCATTTATCGGCAAGAGTGTCAATACCAAGTCTTATTTTCGCCGAACATCGCGTGAAGGTGACAGGCAGCAGATCAAGCCACGTTTCATGCAGATCAAAAAATATAAGTTTCATTTTTTTATTGTTATTCGAGACAAACGGATGCCTTCTTTCACAAAGACAATCCAGATATATGTAAATATCGCAATTATCCTCAATCCCCACAACACAATATCCGGCATATTGGTAAATGACTGAAGCAACGAAGTCACTCCCCATATACCTATGCCTGCGACAAAATAGAACAATGCCGAACGTACATCATAGCCTATAGGATATTTCCTCCGCCCGACAATCCACGACGCAAACATCATTACACCATAGCAACACAACGCGGCCCAAGCACACCCCATATACCCGATCGCCGGAACGAGAACGAAATTCATCGCAAGCGTCACAACCAGGCCAAGAATCGAAAACCATGTTCCGTATATCGTCCTGTCGGTAACTTTATACCAGACCGACAAATTGAAGAATACTCCGAAGAAAAACTCAGCAATCATGATTATCGGCACAACTCTCAGACCACTGAAATAAGAAGGTGCGATAAACCATTTCACAACATCCATCATCTCCATCACTCCGAGGAATATAAGCATTCCAAATATGACATACCATTTCATGGCCTGCACATATCCCTCTTTACTACGGTCTCCCGCCTGATTTTTATGCTGTGAGAAAATATACGGCTCATAAGCAAACCGGAATGCCTGAATAAACATTACCATGATTATGGCAATCTTATAGTTTGCCCCGTATATTCCCAGCCCTGACATAGCCTCTGCCTTGTCCGACACCAAAAGCGGATAAAGTATTTTATCTATAGACTGATTCATGATACCTGCCAATCCCAGCACAAGCAACGGAAACGAATAAACCAACATTTCACGCAACAGAGTCCCGCAAAAGCTCCACTTCAACTTCAACTCAGGCAACAGCAGAAACAATGTAACAACCGACGCAATCATGTTGGCAAGGAATATATATCCCACACCAAAATCATCCGACCACATCCATGTAAGGATTCCGACGGAAGCAAGACGAGGCAACAGAAGAATAAAAAATATATTAAGCCCTATGTTGATACCTATGCCAACAAGTTTTAATGTGGCAAACCTCATTGGACGACGCTTGTATCGCAGGTAAGCAAATGGCAATGAGGCAAATGCGTCGATTGATACTGCAAAACCCATCATCCACACATAGGATGGGTGGCCGGCACAGTCAATCAATCCCGCAAAAAAATCACTGAATATCAAAGTTATAACGGCGAACAATATTGAAGAGCATCCGAGTGCTGTCAGTGCAGTCGTATAGACCTGCAAAGAATCCTTCCATCTCTCATGATTGGCAAAACGGAAAAACCCTGTTTCCATTCCATAAGTCAGACACACCAGCAAAAGCGCCACAACCGAATAGACAAGTGTGACCACTCCATATTGCTCATCCGGAAAAACATGGGTATACATCGGCACAAGACACCAGTTAAGGAAACGCCCGACAATCGAACTCATCCCATAAACGGCCGTATCTTTCGCCAATGATTTTAAACCTGCCATAAGTATTGTTTTATTTCAAATTAGCATCGTCGCCTAAAGTTGCATGAAAAGCATCATATAGTATAGGACCTTTCGATGAGCCTACGGCATCGATAAGCATTTCAAGAGTGGCATCTTTCATTCGCCTCACACTTTTGAATTTCTTGAAAAGCTCGGCACGCGTCACCTCACCTATCCCTTTTATTCCGTCAAGCTCGCTTACAAGCTGCGACTTGCTCCGTCGGTTGCGATGATGTGTTATTCCAAACCTATGAGCCTCGTCACGTAGCTGCTGAACCACTCGCAACGATTCCGAATTTTTATCAATATACAGAGGCACACTGTCGCCCGGAAAGTAAATCTCTTCAAGACGCTTTGCAATGCCTACAACCGCTATCACTCCTCGAAGTCCTATTTCCTCAAGAGCCTCTACGGCCGAACTGAGCTGTCCCTTTCCTCCGTCGACCACAATAAGCTGAGGCAACCCCTCACCCTCCTGCATCAGGCGGGTATAGCGCCGAATAAGCACTTCCTTCATGGAAGCAAAATCATCGGGCCCCTCCACTGTCTTAATGTTGAAATGCCTGTAATCTCTCTTTGAAGGTCTGGCGTTCTTAAAAACCACACACGACGCTACCGGATTTGTCCCTTGTGTGTTTGAGTTATCGAAACACTCAATATGACGCGGCAGCTCCGACAGACGGAAATCCTTTTTTATACGTTCCAGGACTCTTTCAGTACGCTGCTCCGGATCAAGATTATCCAGATGTTTCAGAGCGTCGATTTTATACTGTCGGGCATTCTTTTCCGACACCTCAAGCAACTTGGCTTTGTCTCCCCGTTGCGGCACGGTGAATGTCACACCATCCATTTTAATGTCAGGTACGACAGGTACAATAACCTCATCATAGACAATGCCGGTCACATCCTTTACCTCCTGCATCGCATAAGCGATCATTTCATCTACGCTCTCCCCCATCATGCGCCTGTACTGCAACGTCAGGCTTTTCACCACCGCACCACGACGCACATGCATGTAGTTCACAAACACATCATCGTCATCCTCATCAACCCCAAATACATCAATATCTTCAATTGTCTGAGAAATTATCACGCTCCGAGCCTGATATCTTGCCACAGCCTCATATTGAATCTTCAGTTCCTGCGCCTCCTCAAACTTCAAGGCCATTGAAAGTCGTTCCATTTCAGCACGCAGATAATCCATCAGTTCACGGGTCTCACCCCTCAGTATTTGCTTGACGCGATCAATATATGCATTATAGACCTCCGACAATACAAGCCCTTTACAACAGCCCTTGCAGCGGTGCATGTGATACGACAGGCACAGTCGACCCTTACCCCGATCTATAAATTCAGGAGTGATAAGCGTCTTACATGTTCTCAAAGGATAAAGTTCTTTTATTATGGCCAGAACCGATTTCACCGCGTTGCCGTCGGTATATGGACCATAATATTTCGAGCCGTCACGCAATCGGTTACGAGTCATGAAAACCCGAGGATACATTTCCGACGTTACACAAATCCAGGGATAGCTTTTATCATCCTTGAGCAACACATTGTAGCGGGGCTGGTACTCTTTGATCATTGAACTCTCAAGATTCAAAGCATCCTGCTCTGTAGGCACGACAATATAAGTCATATCGGCAATGGCGCGAACGAGCAGATTTGTACGCAACCTATCGTGTGTACGATTAAAATAAGACGTCACTCTCCTTTTCAGATTCTTCGCCTTACCTACATATATAACCGTTCCTCCACTATCATAATACATGTATACGCCGGGAGTCTCAGGGAGAATTCTTATTTTCTCTCTGAGCTCGTCCGGCTTCTTGTCAAGATGTTTTGCCATTCCCCACTCTCAGAATTACGCAACAGCCATTCAATATTCTATAAGCGACGTAACCTCCACACCTTCCGGCATCAATTTACGACCGCCAAGCATTGTAAGATCGATAATAAAGTTTATATAAATCTTTTTAGGATTCATACTTTTCACCAACCTGTAGGCTGCAAGCATCGTTCCTCCTGTTGCCAGAACGTCATCATGAATTACAACGACATCATCATTGCTGACAGCATCGCGATGCATCTCTATCGTATCTGTTCCATATTCCTTTTCATAGGACTCGCTTATTATGTCAGCCGGAAGTTTTCCAGGTTTTCTCACCGGCACAAATCCAGCCCCGATTCTGTCTGCAAGAATCGCCCCACCTATAAAACCGCGCGACTCAATTCCAATAACTTTAGTTATTCCCTTATTTTTATAAATCTCGGTCAGGCTGTCACCAATAATCTTTAAAGCCTTAGGATCTTTAAATGCAGTGGTGAGATCCCTAAAGATTACACCCTTTTGAGGAAAATCCACCACATCCCTCACACATCCCTTTACATAATTCATGTCCATTTTATCTCTCTTTGTTTGTTGTTCCACGTGAAACATTAACGACCTAACATCAACAGCAGCACGTTGATATCTGAAGGAGAAACCCCCGGAATTCTCGATGCCTGTGCTATCGACAACGGTCGTATACGGTCAAGTTTCTGACGTGCCTCAGTGGAAAGCGCAGTCATGCCAAGATAGTCCTGATCAGCAGAAAGCCTCAATCTGTCGAGACGATGAAGTTTCTCCGCATTCTCTCTTTCCCGCTCTATATAACCCCTATATTTTACTGCAATCTCTACGGAGTTTTCAATATCCGATCTTTCCTCCTCTGGAAGCAAAGACAAATATCCGGCAAGATCACAACTTACATCCGCAAGCCCGGCGAGTGTTACCCCCGGACGTGCAAGCACCTCGGAAAGACGACCGCTTTGCGCCACAGGCGATGATCCGAGACTTTCAAGATATGGATTAATACACATTGGTGCATATGAGGTATTCCTCAGAAATTGCGTCAAATCCGATATGCGCCCAATCTTCTTACGAAACAGCGCCACCCGATGATTGCTTGCCAGACCTATCTCCTCCCCTATCGGAGTCAGACGTTCATCAGCATTATCCTGACGCAACAGAATCCGATATTCGGCCCTTGAAGTAAACATCCTGTATGGTTCATCCACTCCTTTCATCACAAGGTCATCTATCAGAACCCCTATATAAGCCTGATCACGATGCAGCACGACAGGATCATCTCCATTAATCTTTCTATGGGCATTTATTCCGGCCAGAAGTCCCTGCGCTGCAGCCTCCTCATATCCTGTAGTACCATTGACCTGACCCGCAAGAAACAGCCCCGGGCACACCTTTGACTCAAGCGAATGATACAACTGTGTCGGATCAAAATATGTATATTCTATAGCATAACCGGGACGATACATTTGAGCATCACACAATGCCGGGATTGTACGCATTGCACGCAACTGCACATCAAAAGGCAACGATGAAGAGAACCCGTTTAAATAACATTCCGCCGTATCCGCACCCTCCGGCTCAATATGCAGCAGATGAGAAGTACGGTCGGGAAATGTAACTATTTTCGTTTCTATACTTGGGCAATATCTCGGTCCTATACTATTTATCTGGCCATTATAGAGTGGCGAATCAGGCAGTCCCTCCCTTATTATCCTATGAGTTTCCTCATTAGTCTGTACCGTATAGCACTCTCTTTGAATAAGCCCGGTTCTTTCTTCTGGCAGAAAACTGAACTTTCCACTTGTATTCTCCAACGGCTGAACTTCGGCAAGCTCCCATTTTATAGTACGTCCGTCAAGACGCACCGGAGTTCCGGTCTTCATTCGTCCGGATCTTAAACCCATCCTTTCAAGCTGAGCGCCCAATCCATGACTTGATGGCTCGGATATTCTGCCGCCTTCCCACATCTGCCGGCCCATATGCATCAGGCCATCAAGAAATGTCCCGGCCGTAATTATCACAGCCTTTGCACGGAACTCTACACCAAGCGCAGTTTTCACTCCTGAAACAAAACCATTGTCATCCGTAAGCAATTCTACAGCCGAATCCTGCCAGAATGTCAGCCCGGGAGTCGACTCAAGCTCTTTACGCCATTCAAGACTGAAAACCATACGGTCACACTGCGACCTGGGGCTCCAAACCGAAGGGCCTTTTGAAAGATTGAGCATTCTGAACTGTATTGACGAACGGTCGGTGGCTATGCCTGTATACCCACCTAAAGCATCGATCTCACGAACAATCTGCCCCTTGGCGATACCTCCGATCGCAGGATTACAGCTCATCTGTGCGATCTTATTCATATCCATGGTCAATAGAAGCACCGACGACCCAAGAAGTGCCGCAGATCTCGCAGCCTCACATCCGGCATGGCCGGCTCCAACCACGATTATGTCAAAATCAAAATTCATTATTACTTACCAATTGAGACAACAAATAAAGAGCTTCGTTTTCATGGCCCTCCATGACTTCACGCTCTCCGGGCCCCTTGTCATTGATTCCACAAAGATGCAGAAGACCATGCACCACCACTCGCAGCAGCTCAGTGTCATAATCGCCGTCACGTTCATCAGCGTTGCTTCTTACCGTGTCAAGTGATATATACATGTCACCTCTAACCACTCCCCTGCCGGTACGATCAAAAGTAATGATATCGGTAAAATAGTCATGTTCGAGATATTTTCTGTTTACACGCAAGATTTCCGTGTCATCACAGAATATATAATTGAGGTACCCGACAAGTTTGCCATGATCTCGGGCAACCATTATAAGCCACCTCTCGAGCAGATCGAAATTCAGCGCAGGCAACTCTACCGTGCCGACGACCGTCCATTGAAATGAATTCATATCAAATTCCGGATAAACTAACTTTCAAAGATAATTGTTTGGATGCAATTTTTAACCAGCATCAATTGTTAATGACAATTAACACACATTTAATCTGATTAACACAACTGATCTAACAGACACGCACATACTATCATCCACTGAAAAATATTACAGCCAATAAACATTAAAAACATTATATATGCACGTAATTCAATTAATTAACACCAAATAATCATTATCATAAAAAACTCAAAATAGAAATATTCTGAAAACCTAATACACTTTTTATATGTTTTCCCTAAGAACACAAACAATAATCTTTAAAATACTATGAACTCAAACATGGATAAAATCGTCTCTGACTCCGCCGCTAAAATCTCTGCGGCATCTGCCAAACTGTCTGCTGAATCTGCCAAGGTCGCAGCAAAAGCAAAAATGGATCAGGTAAAAGAGCAGACCAAGGAACAAATCTCACAAGTAAAAGATAAGGCTGCCGACATGACCGAACAAGCGCAATCGACAATCGGCAACATCAAAGATCAGATCGCCGATAAAGTTTCCGGCCTCAAGGACAAGATCGCAGACAAAGTTGAACATGCCAAAGAAGCTTTAAAAGACATGTCGGCCGATGCATTGAACTCGGTCTCTGACAAAGCAGCAAAAATATCCGACATGGCAAAAGACAAAGCACAGAACATGGCTTAACCACAACAACCATATATATTTTCTCTGGAACTCTCGCCTGGCTTCTCCCGTAGGAGTGAGGCGAGAGATTTTTTCATAAATCCGATCCGCAAATTTAATAGGTCGACAATATCACAACCACAATCAAAAGTCTTAAATTTGCAATTGATTTATGGGCAAGAACAAATTAAAAAAATTCAGCGAGATGAAGTCTCTTGACTTCGTCTTTCAATATCCCTGGGCCGAACTGAATCGGCTTGGAGGATTCCCACTAAAAGGTAAATGGGCTGATTTCTTTGGTAATGACAATCCTATAACGCTCGAACTCGGGTGTGGCAAAGGAGAATACACCGTAGGACTCGCACGCCGTTTTCCCGACAGGAATTTCATTGGAATCGACATAAAAGGCGCACGCATGTGGACCGGCGCAAAGCAGGCCGAAGCACTCGGACTTAAAAATGTAGCATTTCTGCGCACCGACATCGAGTTAATCTCAAATTTCTTCACCGCAGGAGAAGTTTCGGAAATATGGATCACATTCCCCGACCCACAGATGCAGAAACCTCGCAAACGCCTGACAGCTACACGCATGTTGTCGCTATATGCTTCAATACTCTCCCCTTCCGGTATAATTAATCTTAAAACCGATTCACCCTTTCTCTACGCCTATACTTCGCTGTTGCTATCCCATAATGAGATTACGCCTATCAGCCGGACCGACGATCTTCATAATCCGGAAAACTCTTCAATGTTTCCAGCGGCACTCACCGAGATACGCACCCATTACGAACAACAGTGGCTTTCACGCGGACTGACCATAAAATACATTTCCTTCCAGCTACCGGGATCCAGATCTCTTGAGGAGCCAGCCGGTGCCGAAGACATACCACGCGACACCTATAGATCATATTCACGTGGAGTGATTCAAGGAAACATTCAGCCAACCGATCAGAAATAAATAAAAATGGATACGAAAAGCATAGTTATCGAAGCGTTAAAAAACGTCAGATACCCCGGAACAGGAAAAAATATCGTAGAGTCAGAAATGGTAACATCCGATGACATTATCGTCACGGGAAAAAATGTCGAAATCCGCATCCATTTCGATCGCCCTACCGACCCGTTTATAAAATCCATTATTAAAGCTGCCGAGGCTGCTGTCACAACATTCGGCGACGCCTCTCTTGAAGTAAAAGGCAACATCACCCCACATTACCGCCAGCAGCTTCCTGATCCGTCAGATTTACCGCTGAAGAAGGTAAAGAATATCATAGGCATTTCATCTGGCAAAGGAGGCGTCGGCAAATCTACCGTAGCAGCCAACCTTGCGGTGGCACTTGCAGCCGAAGGTTATAAGGTGGGGCTTCTTGACGCCGACATCTTCGGTCCATCGATTCCTAAAATGTTTGGGATCGAAGACTATCAGCTTTACATGCACAAGGTCGACGGACGTGATCTTATCATTCCGGCCGAACGCTACGGCGTCAAAATACTGTCGATAGGATTTCTCGTAGATAAAAACAACGCTGTTATCTGGAGAGGTGCAATGGCCTCCAATGCACTGAAACAGCTGATCAACGATGTTGACTGGGGAGAGCTTGACTACTTTCTTATCGACATGCCTCCCGGCACATCCGACATTCACTTGACGCTTGTCCAGACTCTGCCGATAACCGGAGCCGTAATTGTCAGCACTCCTCAACAAGTCGCTCTTGCCGACGCACGCAAAGGAATAGCAATGTTCCGGGAGCCCAAAATCGATGTTCCGGTTCTTGGCATTGTAGAAAATATGGCCTGGTTTACACCTGAGCGTCATCCCGAAGAACGCTATTATCTGTTTGGCAAAGAAGGTGCCACACATCTCGCCGAAGAACTGAATGTGCCGTTGCTCGCACAGATTCCGGTTACCGAAACCATCTGCGACAGCGGCGATAACGGAAAGCCGATTGCTCTCGGCGACAGCATCACAGCTCAGGCGTTTGCCCATCTTGCCCGCGTGGTAATCGAAGCTGTCGATACACGCAACAGAACCCTGCCTCCCACAAAGGCAGTTCTTGCAAAATGACATTCAACGGAAACAAAGTAAGTAGAAATCCATAAAATCATGAATCTGTCTGCCCTCCCCTACAAGGACTCGTTCACAGCCCTCTGCGAAGCAGCTCGTAAACGTGTACTCATTATCGATGGCGCAATGGGCACTATGGTCATGAACCTTGGCCTGACCGAAAACGACTTCCGTGGCGACAGATTTGCAGATCATCCTCTCCCCCTTTCAGGATGCAACGATATTCTCTCCATTACACAACCCGACAAAATCATGTCGGTTCACAGAGCCTACCTTGATGCCGGAGCCGACATTATCGAGACAAACTCATTCAATGCCAACCGTTACTCTCTCGCCGACTATGGCATTGACAACATTTCGGGAGAAATTGCATTCGAAGCGGCTGCAATAGCCCGCAGGAGCGCCGATGATTTTATGAGTGCCAACCCTGACCGCACCGTCTGGGTAGCAGGAAGCATCGGCCCGTCAGGAAAGTCCCTGACAATGGCATCGACACTCGGCGATACATCCGCCGACTTCGATTCCCTTGCCGATACTGTCAGGATCCAGGCCTTCAATCTCATCAAAGGCGGAGCAGACATCATTATTATAGAAACCTGCTTCGATGCCCTTAATGCCAAGGCTGCCGCCTTCGGTGTGATGCAGGCAATGAAACAGGCTGAAATCCGACTGCCTATAATCATATCCGTCACACTCACCGAAGCCGGAAGGACCCTTTCGGGCATGACTCTCGAAGCCTTTACTGCCGCAATCGCACACATAGGTCCTTGGGCGGTTTCCTTGAACTGCGGCTTTGGTGTCGACGGAATGATATCCCCGCTGAAGTCTTTGCAGACGCTTCCATGCGCCACAGGCATCTACCCCAATGCCGGCCTGCCTGACGAAATGGGATGCTACAGAGAACTCCCTGCCGACATGGCGGAAAAAATAAGGCGTCTCGGAGAAAAACGATTGCTTAATTTCGTCGGAGGATGTTGTGGCACCACTCCCGATCACATCCGTGCCATAGCAGATGCTGTCTCCGGATGCGATCCACGTGCTATACCATCTATGACACCCGTTCTACGGTTGTCAGGGCTTGAGGTGCTTGAGGTAGTTCCTGAAAACAATTTCCTAAACGTCGGAGAACGTTGCAACGTAGCCGGAAGCCGCAAATTTCTTCGTCTCGTAAAAGAGGGAAACATTGAAGCCACAGTTGCTATTGCACGAGAACAAATAGAGTCTGGCGCACGTGTCCTCGACATAAATCTCGATGACGCAATGCTCGACGCGCGTGCTGAAATGAAAAAATTTGTACGCGCACTCTCTTCCGATCCGGTCACTTCGGCAGTACCGCTGATGATCGATTCCTCCGACTTCAACGTAATCATTGACGCGCTCACTCTGCTTCAGGGAAGAGCGATCGTAAACTCCATTTCATTGAAAGAAGGAGAACAGCCTTTCATCGAAAAAGCATGTCTTATTAAAGCTTACGGAGCTGTTCCTGTCGTAATGGCATTTGATGAATCCGGACAAGCCACAACACTACAGCGTCGGCAAGAGATACTTTCCCGTGCCTATGACCTGCTCACCTCTCCTCATGTAGGCTTTCATCCCTGGGAGATTATATTCGATCCCAACATACTTGCCGTGGCAACCGGCATTCCGGAGCACGACAACCTTGCCGCCGACTGCCTCGACTCCATATCATGGATTAAAGAAAATATGCCCGGAGTAAAAGTTTCCGGAGGTCTCAGCAACCTGTCTTTTTCCTTCCGCGGCAACAATAAAGTGCGAGAAGCGATGCACGCACTTTTTCTAAACAGAGCCATTTCACTCGGCATGGACATGGCAATCGTGAATGCCTCTTCACTTCCCGCTGTCGACGAAATCCCGACAGAGCTGCATGAGGCTATCGAAGATGTGCTTTGGCGAAATCCGGGTCATGATGCGTCCGAACGGCTTATTGCCATTGCCTCACGCATCCTCGAAGAAAAAAACAGTACAACAGGAACCACTGAAACAATATCGGCTCCTTGCCCCGATTCTGATCCTGCCAAAATACTTTCCGATAAAATCATACGTGGTGACCTTGACCGGCTGAAGGATCTTCTGGAAGATGAAATAAACCTACACGCGGCAAAAGCTATAGACATAATCAACGGCCCGCTTATGGATGGGATGAATACCGTCGGACGTCTTTTCGGAGAAGGCCGTATGTTCCTGCCTCAGGTTGTCAGAAGCGCCCGTGCCATGAAAGAGGCTGTTGATATCCTTTCTCCATATATAGAAGCCGACAATTCCGGCAGTTCATCACAAAACCAAAAGCCACGCATGGTTCTCGCCACAGTAAAAGGCGATGTTCACGATATCGGCAAAAATATTGTATCGGTTATCATGCGTTGCAACGGATGGGACATAATTGATCTTGGTGTAATGGTAGAACCTGACAAGATTATCAATGAAGCCCGTCTATCCAAAGCTGATGCGATAGGAGTGAGCGGACTCATAACACCTTCTCTCGGAGAGATGGTCAGAATCGCCGAAATGATGCAAGAATCAGGTATGAAAATGCCGCTGTTTGTCGGAGGTGCCACAACCTCCGATCTACACACAGCTGTAAAAATAGCACCTGCCTACCCCGATGGAGCAGTCATACACACCACCGACGCAGCAATACTGCCGGGAGTTGCAGCTCAGTTTTTAGGAGACAGTCAGTGCCGCACAATCTCAGAACATCTTGGTCAGCAGCAAAAAATGCGCGATGATTATGAAGAAAGACTGAAAGCACGCACAACCCTGTCAATCGAAGAAGCCCGCGCCAGGCGCCACGTCACGTCAAAACCATCTCCCAGACCACTGAATCCTGGCATAACAGATCTATATGTATCCGTTGAGCAAGCTACACCATATATAAACTGGAGAGCGTTTTTAAGCGCATGGCAACTCCCTCCCTCACTTGCATCGCTCACCGATGTCGACGGCTGCGACCATTGCCGCGCGCAATGGCTTGCCGCAATTCCCGAGAGCGACAGAGGTCGAGCCGCCGAAGCTATGCAGCTTGTCAAGGAAGCCAGACGCCGGCTTGCTGTAATGTCAAAGAACAACATTCAGGCACGTGTGGCTCTCCTGTCCGCAAGATCCGCCAATGAAACAGTAACCGTGAATTTACCCGACAGAAAAAACATTTCATTCACAACACCACGTAGACTTTCTCCATCTCAATCGGGCAGACAGCTTGCTTTGGCTGATTTCCTTACTTCAGATATGCCGGATTATGCCGGATTCTTTTTCGTCACTACAACCGGACCGATAGCACAAGCAATTGATCTGGCCAAACGCCGTGGCGATGACTACGAGACTCTTCTTCTTCAGTCTATCGCCGACCGTCTGGTCGAGGCGGCAACTGAAATCATACACTTCAGAGTACGCAGTTCTCTTTGGGGCTATGCTCCTCTCGAGACCCTCGACCCGACGACATTCATGGCTCACAAATATCGCGGCATACGCCCGGCCATAGGTTACCCCTCACTACCCGATCAGTCTTTGGTTTTCGATTTCGACAAGATTCTTGATTATTCTTCAGCCGGAATCGACATTACCGAAAACGGTGCACTTTCACCGCAGGCCACCACCACTGGCATGATGCTCGCATCACCCGAAGCCTGCTATTTTGCCGTATAAAATCACAACTAAACAACACATAAATAAACCATTACAAAAAATTTATGAAACTGTTAAGTAAAATCATTATTCTCATTGCCGTAGCATTCTGTGCAACTGTTCCCGCGCAAGCTCAGTTCGGTAAACTGATCAACAAAAAAACAATCAGTGCCGCAGCAAAAGCAGCAAAGGCAGTAACTCTCACCGATGAGCAAATGACCGAGTATGTCAAGGAGTATATCGACTGGATGGACGCAAACAACCGTGTCTGCAAAGCCGACGATCCACAGACTGCCGCCTATGTGGCACGCCTCGACAGCCTTACTGAAGGACTCACCTCTGCCGACGGCCTCCCGCTCAACTTCAAGGTCTACTACGTGATAGATGTAAACGCATTTGCATGTGCCGACGGTTCCGTGAGAGTGTTTTCATCTCTGATGGATATCATGAGCGACGACGAACTTCTCGGTGTCATCGGACATGAGATCGGTCACGTCGCACACCACGACTCCAAAAACGCATTCAAGCAGGCACTTCTTACTTCGGCTCTAAAAGACGCAGTTGGAGCGACCTCCGATAAAGCGGCCGCACTCACCGAGTCGCAGCTTGGCGACCTTTCAGAGGCTCTTGTATCGGCAACCTACTCACAGAAAGCCGAACACGCAGCCGACGACTATGGCTATGAGTTCCTGCGCGATCACGGCAAAAACCCCCGTGCAATGGCCAAATCATTCCTCCGACTCAAATCCCTTCAGGAGGAACAAGGTGTAGGCAAGACCTCAAAAATAAACCAGCTTTTCTCATCGCACCCCGACCTCGATGCCCGCATCGAACGCATGACAAAGCGTGCCAATAATGACGGATGTCCTGAATGATAAGGCACAACCTTTCAATTGAATTACAATAACACGAGGGGGTGCATTCTCAACCGATGCACTCCCTCACGTTTTAATCCCCTGTGACCGTCTGACGCTCCAATGAAAAAAATAGCCATATTTGCCTCCGGCAACGGCTCCAATGCCGAAAACATAATCCGATACTTCCAGAGCCGGAATCTCAACGCCGAAGTTGTGCTTGTGGTCAGCAATCGCACCGACGCCCGTGTGCTTCAGCGCGCCGCAAGTTTTGGTGTACACTCGCGAGTCATCACTCGCGAAATGCTCCGCGATCAGAAAGCTGTCATGTCGCTCATGCGGCAATATGAGATCGATTTCATCGTTCTGGCCGGATTCCTCCTGATGGTGCCCCCTTTCCTCGTAGCGCACTACAACCATCGTATGCTCAACATACATCCGTCGCTGCTCCCTAAATTCGGAGGCAAAGGCATGTATGGCGACAACGTCCACAAAGCTGTCGTAGCCGCCGGCGAGACAGAGACAGGCATCACCATACACTTCGTTTCTGAACAATACGACGAAGGCGACATCCTCTTTCAGGCATCCACACCGGTCGAAACCGCAGATACCCCCGAAGATGTCGCCCGCAAGATCCACGAACTGGAGCAGCTTCACTTCCCACGCGTCATAGCCGATGCGCTGCTCTCATGCTGACGATCTTTCTATCAGTCGCCCTTCGACGGATCATAAACGGCTCCACCTACCTTTGAGTCGGCACAGCCGTAATACAGATACCATTTGCCTTTGAAATAAACCAGTCCTTCGATAAACACCGTCCCGTCGGGATACTGCCCGCTCTTCTCGAAATCGGCCTCAGGCACAAAAAACGGTTTGTCGAGTCTTGTTATCAGTTTGGTCGGGTCTTTGATATCGAAAAGAGCCTGACCGCCGCAATACGATTTAGCCGTATATGCCGTATCACCTTTTTCACCATCGGCATTCTTGCCGTTATACAGCAGAAGTATGCCATTGTCGGTTATTACGGCAGGAGGACCGCACTCGGTAAGCGAGCTGTCAAACTTTCCGGGACGTGTCTCCATCACCTTCAGTAGCTCGCCATTTTCGTCGACCATCGGAGTCCAGTTTACCAGATCGTCCGACGTCGCCACATTTACAAACTGTTCGCCCCAGTACATCCAGTATTTGCCGTCGATCTTTGCTATGACCTGACGGTCTCCGTCGAGACGCGTCACAATCGAAGCCGACTTGGCGGCACGATCGGCAAAACGTCCGTCATAGGCATTGGCAAACGCCGGACCATGTTTGGTCCAGTTTTTCAGATCGGTCGAAGTTGCTACGCCCAGCCGCGGCACCTCACGGTTCCATTGGGTATACAACATGACATACACACCATCCTCAGTCATTGCCACGCGCGGATCTTCGCAGCCTCCGGGAACCTCGTGAGCCCTCTCCCTGTCGTTAGCCGGATAGAGTACCGGCGACTTCTCATATGTGAAATTCACACCGTCGGCCGACGGTGCATATCCGATTCGCGACGTACGCTTTCCTATACCTGTGGCCGAATTATCCTCTGCGCGGAAAAGCACGACAATACTGTCACCTTTCACCACCGCCGCCGGGTTAAAAACATCGCTCTCCATCCACCCTACCGAGTCACCGGTCATCGGGCAAAAAAACTTCACCGTCGTGTCAGGCACAAGCAAAGGCTTGTCCGCAACACGTTCAAATCCGAGCCATGCCCACTCCTCGGGAGCAGGCACCTTGCTCTCGCTACCGCAAGATGCGACAGACAATGCCATCGACATAGCCGTAGCGACAGAAACAACGATTCTATTCATATAATATCCTGTATTTGGTTTGTCAGATATGTTCCCGGCCATCATTATCGTCAGACCGTTTTCTGCCGGCTGCAAAAACTTAAAATGGCGATCACCTTATCGATGACCGCCATTCACTGTCGGGGTGAGAAGATTCGAACTTCCGACCACACGCCCCCCAGACGCGTACTCTAAACCTGGCTGAGCTACACCCCGATTGGCTTAAAAGCGATGCAAAAGTAACCCAATCTTTCCACCCATGCAAATTTTTTCCTGATTTTATTCTTCCGGATGAATAGTTTTCCCTCCTGCAAGCCACTAAGCACGGTTAACTAAATTTTACTTTTATATCCGACAACAAAACAAACATTTTATAATTTTAACTATATGCACCTACATTTTGCTATAATTGCCTTATTTTAACTTTTATTTAACGCCGGGAATTTTTGTAATTTAAATTACAGACGTAATTTTGGCACGCTTTCGGGAGACAACAAACTATATTTTATATTTAAAACAGCACTTCCCGAAATCAACAATTTCCGACGATAATAATCACCCGGAGGAATATTGAAACAGAATTAAAAACTTAAAAGTTAAAGAAAATAATGAGCAACGTAAAGAAAGCCGAAGGTAAGCTCGGCGTAATGGTTGTTGGTCTCGGAGCCGTGAGCTCTACATTTATTACCGGTGTCCTCATGGCACGCAAAGGACTTGCCAAGCCCGTAGGATCAAACGTAATGTACGACAAAATCCGTGTAGGCGAAGGTGAAAATAAAAAATACCTCCACTACGGCGAGATCGCGCCTATAGCCAAACTCGACGACATCGTGTTTGCCGCATGGGACGTTTACCCTGCCAATGCTTATGAGAGCGCAATCAACTGCGAGGTTCTCAAAGAAAAAGATATCAATCCTGTAAAAGACGAGCTCGAAAAAATCGTTCCCTTCAAGGCTGCTTTCGACCATAATTATGCCAAGCGTCTCGAAGGTGACAACGTTAAACAGTGTTCCGACCGTTGGGACATGACAAACCAGATCAGGGAAGACATCCGCAAATTCAAGCAGGAGTCAGGCGCTGATCGCATTGTTGTGCTCTGGGCTGCGTCAACCGAAGTTTACGTTCCCGTCAACGAGAAGATACACAACACTCTTGCCGACCTTGAGGCTGCCATGAAGGCAAACGATACCGAAAATATCGCACCCTCGATGTGCTACGCCTATGCAGCCCTTTCAGAGGGTGCTCCCTTCATCATGGGCGCTCCCAACACAACTGTCGACATCCCGGCTATGTGGGAACTCGCCGAAAAAACCAAAATGCCTATCGCCGGTAAAGACTTCAAGACCGGCCAGACTCTTGTAAAGAGTGGTTTTGCACCCATCATCGGCACTCGTTGTCTCGGACTCGCCGGCTGGTTCTCTACCAACATCCTCGGCAACCGCGACGGTCTTGTGCTTGACGAACCCGCCAACTTCCGCACAAAAGAGGTTTCAAAGCTTTCGACACTTGAGTCGATCCTCGTTCCCGAACAGCAGCCCGACCTCTATACCGACTACTACCACAAAGTGCGTATCAACTACTATCCTCCCCGCAACGACAACAAGGAAGGATGGGACAACATCGACATTTTCGGATGGATGGGCTACCCCATGCAGATCAAGATCAATTTCCTCTGTCGTGACTCCATCCTTGCAGCTCCACTCTGTCTGGACCTTGTGCTGCTCAGCGACCTCGCCGCTCGCGCCGGACGCTATGGCATACAGCGCTTCCTGAGCTTCTATCTCAAGAGCCCGATGCATGACTACACAAAGAACGAGGTTCCTGTAAACCATCTTTTCCAGCAGTATGTGATGCTCAAAAACGCTATCCGTGAAATGGGAGGCTACCCTGCCGACGAAACAATTGACTGATTTTTCTGTTTCATATTTCGCTATTTTACCCAAAAAGGGAGTTTCATTATAAATGAAACTCCCTTTTTCCCATATAATTATATTGAAACGTGGTTGTCCTCAGAAACTGAACTGAAGCAGCGCATCCACACGATGGGCCCAAGCATTCTCACGATTGAAATCCTGACGCTGACCAAGCAGCAGCTCGACACCGGCCTGAAGTCGAGAAGTAGGTTCCCAGAAAAGATTTACAGCACAATAGCGTCCCCGCCGATAATCATCCTGCTCTACCTTATAATCCGGACGATAACGCACCTCTCCAAGAGCGAGACAGGCATATACATGCTGGCTGAAATTATAACGAGTGCCTATGTTTATCGCCGTGGTCTTGGGAGCATAAAGCTGTCCCGGCTTATCACCTTTTGCGACAAGATCATAAGCGCCGACCGACAGATCGGCCGTATAGCTGCTGTAACCGCGTCCGCCGCTCACCTCATAAAACACACCCCAACGCGGCAAAATCCACACCGCTCCACTCAACTGCAGTCCCCATCCGGCAATATTACGTGTACGTTCCGAAACAAGGTCACGATAGTGAAAACCTCGCACGATACCCGACAGACGCAAATGCCCGTTGTGCGGTAGATTATATTGCCCGAAAACAGCTACATCAGGCCAGCACTCATCAAGTTTACGGGTCTTGACGCCATCGGCATCCACCCTGCTGTCGGGCAACTCTACAGAAGCGGCCATAGTCCACTTCTTTTTTTTCCCGAAATCATGCATCCACCTCACAAGTATCGACGACCGCGATGTGCGGCCATTCTGTCCGCCGGCATCTATCACAGGTGTCTCCGCCTGAGCGTCGCTGAAAGTAGTCGATGCATAGCCCACAGTCCAGTCATGAACGGTTATATACGCCTTCTTCAATTTGAAACCCACATTATCAGGTCCTGAAAAATCACCCTGTACGTAAGCCGTAAGATCACCCAGCACCGGATTGCGGGCAATCACCCGCAGAAACAATGCCGATCCGGCCGGAGTCCCTCCTATACGCGACCGATGCTCCGGACTCTCAGGCACTGGTATGAGATAGGGTATGAAACCGTTGGCAGGTATCGAGCCGGCGAAATCGCCCCATACACGCATCCTCACAGCACCGCCTATACCCATAGCGAGCTTGGCATCCTTGCTCATAAGCATGAAATACGGAGCAAGAGGATCCTGAAAATGACGGAACTGATCATAATAAAAATATTCGATGATTTTTTTCACAGAATCGACACAGGCGTCAGGTCCATCCCCAAACTTAACAATCTTGTGCGACTGTTTCATATACGCATTCCTGATCTCCTCGCACGACAAGCGGTCAAGCGACAGAGTATCGACAGGCGCAGCCATTGAAACCAAAGGAAAAAACAACCCCAAAAAAATAAAGAATCGACGCATTTTGTGATGAAATAATGTGTGTGGAAAATATCTTTTTATTTACAACACACCACAGGATATATATGTTGGTTATGCCATTTCAAAATATTATCTTTGCGATAATTTATAGAGAAAAAGATATTAGAATTTTATGCCACAGTCAATCAAAAAGACTATAACGCTGTCCGACGGTCGCACCATCACACTGGAAACCGGCAAGCTGGCCAAACAGGCCGACGGCGCAGTAGAGCTGCGCATGGGTGACACCATGCTTCTGGCCACCGTGGTTTCGGCCAAAGAGGCCGGTGAGGGTGTTGATTTCATGCCCCTTACGGTGGAATATAAAGAGAAATACTCATCAGCCGGACGATTCCCCGGCGGATTCCTAAAGCGCGAAGGACGCGCATCCGACTACGAGATTCTCACCTCTCGTCTCATCGACCGTGTGCTTCGTCCGCTGTTCCCCGACAATTACCACGCCGACACTTTCGTCACCGTCACCATGTACTCGAGCGACGGCAAGGATATGCCCGACGCACTTGCCGGCCTTGCAGCTTCAGCAGCGCTTGCTGTCAGTGATATACCTTTCAACGGCCCCATTTCCGAAGTCCGGGTTGCCCGCATCGGCGGCGAGTTTGTCATAAACCCCACTTTCGAGCAGCTTGAAAAGGCCGACATGGAACTCATGGTAGGAGCTACAGCCGACAACATCATGATGGTTGAAGGCGAGATGAACGAAGTCAGCGAGACAGACCTGCTCAACGCTCTAAAAGTAGCCCACGAAGCCATCAAGGAGCATTGCCGTGTTCAGCTTGAGCTGGCTGAGGCCGCCGGAGCCACAACAAAACGCGAATACTGCCACGAAGTAAACGACGAAGATCTCCGCAAAGACGTGCACGAAAAGTGCTACGACAAAGCCTATGCCGTTGCAAAGGCCGGATGTGCCGATAAGCACTGGCGTGCCGACAGCTTTGCCGCTATCTGCCAGGAATACATCGACTCTCTTCCCGAGGAAGTGCGCGACGAGAAGACATCGCTTGTAAAGCGCTACTATCACGACGTAGAGAAAGAAGCTATGCGCCGCTGCATTCTCGACGAAGGAACACGTCTCGACGGCCGCAAGACTACCGAGATACGCCCCATCTGGGCGGAAGTGGATTATATACCCGGCCCTCACGGATCAGCAGTATTTACACGCGGCGAGACACAGAGCCTCGCCACCGTGACTCTCGGCACAAAACTCGACGAAAAAATTGTCGACGACGTGCTCAACGAAGGTCACGAGCGTTTCCTCCTTCACTACAATTTCCCCCCCTTCTCAACAGGCGAAGCCCGTCCCGCACGTGGTGTAAGCCGTCGTGAGGTGGGTCATGGCAATCTCGCCCACCGTGCCCTCAAGCGCATGTTGCCCGACGATTTCCCCTACTGCACACGCATCGTCTCTGACATCCTCGAGAGCAATGGCTCATCGTCTATGGCAACCGTCTGCGCCGGTACTCTTGCCCTTCTCGATGCTGGTGTGCCCATGAAGAAGCCCGTCAGCGGCATCGCAATGGGACTCATTGCCGACGGACGAGACGGAAAATGGGCTGTCCTCAGCGACATTCTTGGCGACGAAGACCATCTCGGCGACATGGACTTCAAAGTGACCGGCACAAAAGACGGCATCACAGCAACACAGATGGACATCAAGTGCGACGGCCTGTCCTACGAAATACTCGAGCAGGCACTCAACCAGGCCCGCGACGGACGCATGCACATCCTCGGTATCATAAACGAGACGATACCCGCACCTCGCGAGGACTACCGTCCACACGTGCCACGCATTGTCACAATGATCATCCCCAAAGAGCTCATCGGCGCTGTAATCGGCCCGGGCGGAAAGATCATACAGGGCATCCAGGAAGAGAGCGGTGCTACCGTCTCTATCGACGAGATTCCCGAAGGAGGCTACATAGAGGTTGCTGCAGCCAACAAAGCATCCATCGACCGTGCGCTTGAGATGATCAACGCCATTGTAGCGCTGCCTGAAGAAGGCAAGACCTATACAGGAAAAGTCCGTTCTATTCTTGAATTCGGAGCTTTTGTTGAATTCATGACCAACCGCGACGGTCTGCTTCACATCTCTGAAATATCCTGGGACCGTCTTCCCGACATGGAAGCTTCCGGCCTGAAAGAAGGCGACGAAGTACAGGTAAAACTTCTTGAAATCGACAAGAAAACAGGAAAATACCGCCTCTCTATGCGTGCGCTCCAGCCCAAACCCGAAGGATGGGTTGAGCCCCAGCGCGCTCCACGTGCACCACGCAAAGACGGCGATCGTGGACCTCGTCGTGATGGAGGTGCACCCCGACGCGACGGCGGAGCTCCTCGCGGTCCCCGCGGTCCGCGTCACGAGTGATCGTTCATACGTTCCATAACCATATTCCACCGGCTGCCTCACTGGCAGTCGGTGTTTTTTATGCCATTAAATCCAAAATTGTTATTTTTGCAGAAAATAGGCAATTTACACTTTTAAGTAAGCTAAATGAATCCCAACGAACTTTCCGAGCAGGAGCGCGTGCGTCGCGCATCGCTCGACCAGCTCCGCCAGCGCGGCATCGAACCATATCCCGCACCTCTCTACCCCGTCGACGCCCGCAGCACTGAGATAAAAGAAAACTTCACCGACGACGCTCCGCAACGTCAGGTCACTATAGCCGGACGTGTAATGGGTCGCCGCATCATGGGTAAAGCCTCATTCATGCAGTTGCAGGACTCTGAGGGACGCATTCAGGTGTATGTAAACCGCGACGAACTTTGTCCCGGTGAAGACAAGGATCTCTACAACGTTGTATTCAAAAAGCTTCTCGACATAGGCGACTATGTAGGAGTCACCGGTTTTATTTTCCGCACACAGACAGGCGAGATCTCTATCCACGCCCAGTCACTCACCATACTGTCCAAATCACTTCGCCCGCTACCGGTCGTCAAAGTAAAGGACGGTGTGACCTACGACAGCTTCGACGATCCCGAACTGCGTTACCGCCGACGTTACGTCGATCTGGTTGTCAACCCGCAGGTCAAGGATATATTCATCAAACGCACAAAAGTATTCAACTCCATGCGTGAATACTTCAACAACGCCGGATACATGGAAGTAGAGACTCCTATTCTCCAGTCGATTCCCGGCGGAGCATCCGCTCGCCCGTTCATCACCCACCACAACGCGCTCGACATACCTCTTTATCTGCGCATTGCCGACGAGCTTTATCTGAAACGTCTCATTGTAGGTGGCTTCGAAGGTGTCTATGAATTCTCCAAGAACTTCCGCAACGAAGGCATGGACCGCACCCACAACCCAGAGTTCACCTGCATGGAGATTTACGTAGCCTACAAAGACTACAACTGGATGATGGACTTCACCGAAAAGATGATTGAGAAAATCAGTCTTGACGTCAACGGCACTACCGACGTCAAAGTCGGTGACAACATCATCTCATTCAAAGCTCCCTACCGTCGCGTCACAATGACCGAAGCCATACTCGAGCACACTGGATACGACATAACAGGCAAGTCGGAAGACCAACTGCGCGAAGCCGCCAAAGGCATGGGAATAGAAATCGATCCATCGATGGGCAAAGGCAAGATCATAGACGAAATATTCGGTGAAAAATGCGAGGGCAAATACATCCAGCCCACATTCATCACCGACTATCCCATCGAAATGTCGCCCCTCACAAAACGCCACCGCAACAACCCCGAACTCACTGAGCGCTTCGAGCTCATGGTCAACGGCAAAGAAGTTGCAAACGCCTATTCCGAGCTCAATGATCCGATCGACCAGTATGAGCGCTTTGTAGAGCAGATGCGACTTAGCGAGAAAGGAGACGACGAAGCCATGATCATCGACCACGACTTTATCCGCGCCCTTGAATACGGCATGCCTCCGACATCAGGCATGGGAATCGGCATGGATCGTCTTGTAATGCTCATGACCGGACAAACGACAATTCAGGAAGTGCTCCTTTTCCCGCAAATGAGACCCGAGAAGAAAGCCTCTGCCAAAGATGAGGCAGATACCCAGGATACACCCGAAGAGTCCGCCAATGACTAAATTTGAGGGAAAAATAGCAATTATGGGCGGTGGCAGCTGGGCCACCGCCCTTGCTCATCTGTTTCTACGCAACTGCGGGCAGATACTTTGGTACATGAGGCGCGACGACCGCATAGCCGAGTTCCGTGCCACACGCCACAATCCGGCATATCTCTCCGACATTGAGTTTGATGTCGACCGCATCACATTCTCAAGCGATATAAACTACATTTGCAGTGAAGCCGATGCTATTGTGCTCGTCATGCCGAGTCCCTATTTCAAAGCACACACTGCCAAACTAACCGCCGACATATCACAGAAAATCATAATAACGGCGGTTAAAGGCATTGTTCCGGGCGACAACGAGCTTGTTACCGACTACATGCACCGGTGCTTCGGTGTCAGCCACAGCCGCATGCTTGTTGTTTCAGGTCCCACCCATGCCGAGGAGATAGCCCTCAACCGGCCAAGCTACCTCACAGTCGGATGTCCCGATGCCGGGCTTGCTCAACAGTTTGCCGGAAGCCTCGCATCACCGAGCCTTCACACCATCATCTCAGCCGATGTCGAAGGCATAGAATATGCCGGTGTACTTAAAAATGTATATGCGATAGCCGCAGGCATAGTACACGGCATGAAAATGGGTGACAACTTCCTCGCGGTGCTCGCAAGCAACGCTATCCGAGAAATGGACAGGTTCATCGGCACTCTACACCCGGCGCCAGACCGAAATATATGCGATTCAGTATATCTCGGCGATCTGCTTGTCACATCCTATTCCCGTTTCTCCAGAAACCACAACTTCGGCTCTATGATAGGCAAAGGATATTCTGTGAATGCCGCACGCATGGAAATGGAACAGACTGCCGAAGGATACTACGGCACCAACTGCATCCACGAAATAAACAATCTGTGGCACGTCGAGATGCCGATACTCGATTGCGTCTACGATATACTTTACCGACGCAAGTCACCCGAACGAGCGATGCGTGCGCTCGCCTCCTCACTCCGCTGATCCCCCCGGACGTATGCTCTCGACCCCGCCGTGTATGGACGAACCAATCCTATCGTACGGTGCCGTGTCAAAACAGCCTCATATATACTAACCGGCTCGCTTTCCCTCGATAAAGCTCGTAGGACGCGCATACCTCCGGCCCTACTCCGTTGTGATCCCCACCATCACGACGGTTTCGTCGGTTTCATTCCACACTGAGTGAGGCACACTTCCGTCCACCCTGAAAGAGTCGTTTTCAGCCACCTTCACGACCCTATCGCCGAGTCTGATTGTCGCCTCCCCTTTCACCACAATAAAAAGGTGGTCATGGTTGTGCGTATGCTGTTCTGTCGGACCGCCGCCACCCGGCTCGAGATAAGCCACGGCGCCATCCTTTATACACCCCTCCTCCCGGCCAAAAAGTCTCTTTGCAAGGAACCCGACATGAGCAGCCGGAGTGATAAAACCGTCCTTTTTCACAGTTCCGCTCAGAGATTGAGTTCGCTCAGAGCATGTTCGAGTTCAGTGCCTGTAAGACGCGTGCGCAGCTTGCCACGATGAGCTATCGATATATTGCCTGTTTCTTCCGACACCACAATCGCAAGTGCATCCGTCGCCTGAGAAATTCCAAGAGCCGAACGATGACGTAATCCGAGTGAGCGCGGTACATCAGTGTCATGACTCACAGGTAGAATACATCCGGCCGAAGCCAGACGGCCGCGTGCCACGATGAGCGCACCGTCGTGGAGTGGCGAATTCTTGAAGAAAATATTTTCTATCAGCCGCGAATTGATCAGCGCATCAATCACATCTCCGGTCTTTTCATATTCCTGCAGAGAGACTCCCTGTTCGATCACGATCAGTGCGCCTGTCTTTGTTTTTGCCATATTAAGAGCGGCATACACAACCGGCATCACGATAGCTCTCTTTGCCATTTCCTCGTCCCTCTCCTTGCCATGACCGTGATGAAGAAGTGCCTTGAGCAATCGCCATCGCTTCCGCGAACCAAGTTCAACCAGAAAACGCTTGATCTGATCCTGAAAAAGAATCACCAGTATAAGGAATCCGATGTTCATGAACTTGTCAAGCAGTGTTCCCGTCAGACGCATATCAAGAATAACCGACGCAAACACCCATACCCCTGTGAAAGCGAGCACACCGTAAAACACATTTATCGATCCCGACTCCTTCATCAGCTTGTAGAGATAGTAAAGTACAAAAGCTACAAGAAGGATATCAAGAAGATCCTTTATACCGAATGATGCCATCATTGTTTAGGTTTAATCAATATGATTGTCAATTATCTCAAGAAGCTGTGCCGGGCTATTGATAATATGGCAGGCGTTGTTTTCCGCAAGCTCGCTTTCCGGTCGGAAACCCCATGTCACACCCACCGACTCCACTCCGGCACGACGCGCCGTTTCCATGTCCACGCCAGAATCCCCTACATAGAGCACGGCATTCTTCATTGTAGGTGATTTTAGAAGCACCTGAAAAACTATCGACGGATCTGGCTTTACCGGTACATCAGGCTTCTGGCCCTCCACAGCAGCCCACTCCAAATCCTGAAAATAATACCCTATGATACGCTCCACTGCAGCCTGATACTTATTGGACGAGACCGCTATCCTGATATTGCGACGCCTCAGTTCTTTCAACAATTCGGCAATACCGGGATATGGCGACGAACAATCAGTAAGATGTTCGTCATAATATTCCTTGAAAATACTTCTCACGTGCTCTATTTCCGACTCATTGCGGGCCTCCGAAGGCAATGCACGCTCGATAAGTTTCGTTATGCCGTTGCCAACGTAATAGGGGTAAGCCGACATGTGGTGCGTAGGATATCCCGCGACACTCAGAGCATAGTTGGTTGCCGAAGCGAGATCGGCTATGGTGTTGACAAGAGTCCCGTCAAGGTCAAATATTACTAATTCCGTCTTCATGCGTCGTTTATGTGATAAAAAGATCAGAATGGATAACCTACAGCAAAATGGAATGTCGCATCACGTGAGAACTTAGGATGCAGCAGAGGCCAAGGCTCCTGATTCATCGCCGGATTACGGGCTTTCATGCCAAGATCCAGGCGAAGCAGGAAATATGTGAAATCAAGCCGGAGGCCAAGACCGTAAGAAGCAGCGATTTCCTTATAGAAATCCTTGAATTCAAACACACCTCCGGGCTGGTTTTCATAGTCTCTGATAGTCCATATATTGCCGGCATCAACAAACAAAGCTCCCTCAAACACCCAGAATAACTTGCACCTGTATTCTGCCGAGAGCACAAGGTTGATGTCGCCGCACTGGTTTATGAAATTGCTAACCGAATTGCGGGTATCATAGCGTCCAGGGCCGAGTGTACGCACACCCCAGCCTCTCACACCATTGGCGCCACCGGCATAAAAGCGTTTCTCAAACGGTATCATCTTCGAGTTCCCGTAAGGGGTCGCCACACCGAGTGTACCCCTGAACGCAAATGAATTGCGGGAATCGAGTGTAAACAGACGCGTATAGTCAATCTCACCCTTAAGATATTGCGCGAACTGAATGCCAAACACTTTGTATACGCCATCCGACCGTTTTCTGCCTCCTATCGCCGACGCTGCATACAACAGGTTTCCCGCCGTTTCGCCATAGACACGAAGTGTGTATATATCAGGCTGTGCCACGACTCCGCGACGGGTATTCTCATTGTTACGCCGGTTGGTACGATAGTATGAGTAAGCCATATCCATTATAAAATGATCTTCATAGCTGTAACGTAGCAACGGATTGGCCGGCGCTATGGTGTTTAGAAAATCAAGCGTGCTTTTAGGCAGACTCACAACATTGATATCCACAAGATTCAAGGTGCGCCGTATGGTGTTGTTGCGCTGGGTCCAGTGATATTTCCAACCTGCTCCTGCAATAATACGGGTATATTCCGGACGCTCCTGATAGTTGAACGTCACAGCAACTTCGCTCGTAGCTTTCACCTTACGCTTGAAATCGCGAGACAGAAACGGAAACTCAAATCTTGGCAGAGTAAGACCTATGTCGGTCGATACCTCGGTATACCTGTTGTTGATCAGCCCCTCAAGTTTTCCCGATATGCTCTCGTAGGAAGTGCGTATCTTGGCTGTAAGCATTTCCGACCGACGCCACAGATTACGGTGCTGATATGTTACTCCGGCACCAAAACCGAGGTCACCTTCTGAGTTGGTTCCTTCAAGCTCAAACGACACTCCCTGTTTCTTGGTGCGCGACACGTAGATCCATGCATTGAGCAAACCGTCGCCGTCAAGCTCTCCTGGTGCACGGCGCATTACAATGTTAACATACTTAAGTATGTTAAGACGGCTCAGAGCCTCGTAGGTTCGGTTCACATCATTCTCGCTGTAGATGCTTCCCGGCTGAAGAAAAACCTTTTCTTCGAGTGCTCCTGGGCGCAGATAACGGTCCTGACCGTAAACAACCGTAACACCTCGGTAATTCACCGAATCAGCATCGGCCGGCAATGTGGCCGAGTTTATATCATAATTTTCTGCGTCTGTGACAATATAGACCTTGTTGACAATATACCTTTTATGAAGATCAGTGATACTTCCTGGAGTACCGTCGGGACGATAAGGAGGACGCACCTTCATCGTCAGGTCTATAAGTTTTGAATCGGCCGACGTATCGGCGACAAACGTTATATAATCCTTTACAAACTCATAATATCCCTTGTTGCGCAGGCGCTCTGTTATAGCCACACGCTCGGCCTCAAGCATGTTTCGGTCAAAATACATCCCCTGCTGCAAGGTTATCTTATCGTAATCGGCCATAATGGCCTTCGATATAGCCTCATCTGCAATATCGTAGTTAAGCATTCTCACCACATGAGGACAACCGGGACTCACACGGTAAGTCAAATCAATCTTCTTTTTGTCTGGACGGGCAAACGTGTCCACAGAAACGCTTGCATCAGTATAGCCGCGGTTGACAAGAGCAAGGCGCAGCTGACGCAGCGACTGGGAAGTAAGAGCCTCATCGTAGATCACAGGAGCCTGACCGAGACGGCGAAGCCAGCGGTTTACCGACTTTGTGCTGTCACAGCCCGACAGATTGTAGGTAGCCAGCTGAAGCTTTAGGAAACCGAGCACCTTGTGATTAGGATGCTGACGCAGATAATTCACAAGCGACGACGGCTCCACCTCCTTGCCACAGTCGGTGGAGTCGGTCTCGACCTTGATCTTTACATTATTGAGCAGGTATTCTCCCTCCGGCACATGCTTCACAGTGCTGCACGACCAGAGCAGACCGGCAATCAGGGCTATAAGCGCATACTTCATCTGCATGGTGTTCCGTCGGGATTCAGGCCTGCGAGGGAGCGCAGATAAAGCAATGCCTCTGGACCCATATTAAACAACAGATCAAGTATACTCAGCCCGCCTATAAAACCAAGCTGCTGATAACGCACCTGATAATATTGCGGTATTTCAGGCAATTCTTCGGTCATGACAGGGAGATCGGCACTGAGCACGACATCAGAAGGCTGACCCAGCAGCTTCATCACCACACCAGTGGTTGCCGCGATATATTCCGGCAAATTGACGAACTTCTCTATTGCTGAAACCTTAAAAAAATCAGCCAATGCAGGAAAATAATGCTCGAAATACGGAGTACGGCCGTAAGCGCTTTCAAGCGTCACGCGGTGTACATGCCACCATTCGCCATGTTCCGAGAGCACAGTGTGCCACATGTCGGCATTCGCCGTTCCTTCGCTTCTGCGGCTCACAGGCACCGTAAGCGCAAGCCGGCCTCTCACATCGGCTATCTCATAACGGTGAGTCCTCTTTTCCCGTTTATTCCACCTTCCGGTTCCGCCTATGCGCACACAATCACCCTTTATTGCTTCGACCCACCAGGCGATCGATGCAAAAAGTCTTGGAGGCAGATATGTGGCGGCATTCTCTATCATCCCGTCAATGAAATGATTTATTGTCCCTTATCAGGATTGGCATCCTTGAATATTCTGTTCCAGCGTATTCCGCCATTGAAAATAGATCGATCCTTGTCAAATGACACAATCACACGCCAGGGAGTGCCAACCACATGATCTTCCGGTACAAAGCCCCAGAAACGAGAGTCAAGCGAGTTGTCACGGTTGTCCCCCATCATGAAATAATAATCCATGCCAAATGTATAGCTGTCGGCAGCATTGCCGTTTATGTATACTTTGCCGTCCTTGCCCATGTGTGCCGTCGGATTGTTCTCATATACCCTTATCGGACGCTCATAAAGAGACCAGTTTTCAGGTGTGAGTTCCACAGTCATCCCTTTAGCAGGAATCAATATTCCATCTTCACCGCCATAATTCAACAGAGTCCAATGCTGCGACAGTCCTTCCGGGAAAAGCCCCTCCCCTTCTGCTGGGAGTGTCTGTGCAAGCACCATGAAACCGGGCATTGACTGAAGTTTCTTTTTCATCTCCTCAGTAAGAGGCGACATGTATATCGGAGGTACTTTTCCGTCCTCATTAACCACAAATCCCATAGCGGCAACGTTGCCCAAGTCATTGGGACCAACAGGTATCTGATGGCGGTCATCCACTGCCACATCAAGTTCTTCCCACTCTTTTTCTGTAAGTGGTCCGTTCATCTGGAAATAATAGTTGAACTGCACATTCTCAGGCTGAGGCTGTGCAACCCCATCGATATAGACAACTCCGTCGGTAATTTTAAAACGGTTTCCGGGAAGACCCACGCAACGTTTCACATAATTTTCACGACGGTCAACCGGACGGTATATCTGTTCTCCGAAAACATCCTTGTTAGCAAGAACCGCCTCACGTCCATACATATTGACAAGTGTGTAGTAATCAGGATTCTGAACCTTTGACATTATTGTGTCTCCGGCAGGAAAGTTAAATACCACAATATCCCCGAGCTCCACATTTCTAAGACCTTTAAGGCGATGATAGGACAACGCCGGGCTGTCGAGATAACTTTTGCCAAGCCCCATCGGCAACTCATTGTGCACAAGAGGGAAATTGACTGGAGTCATTGGCACGCGCGGACCATAGACTGTTTTATTCACAAACAGATAGTCACCAGTAAGCAACGTCTTTTCAAGCGATGACGACGGTATCTGATAGTTCTGTCCCAGAAAAGCAAACACAAAATAGACAAGAATCAAGGCATAGACTATCGCATCGATCCAGCTCATCACACTTCTTACATTTTTGTTCTTACTTTGTTTCCACCAGGTAAAAGGTATATATCCGGTGATATAGATGTCAAACAGCAGGACCAGACCAAGCAATAGCGCCCAGTTGCCCATCCATGCCACCCACAGCGTATATATCAAAGCGACGGCTCCAAAGCGTATCCACCGTGTAGTGCGTATAGCCTCGATACGTTCCTTAAAAGTCTTAGGTTTTTTATCTTCTTTTTTATCCATACCTTGATTCTGTCGGTATTTTTTACGAGAAAAGCGACAGTCTTTCCTTATTTTTCACTTGTGCGGCCACGTAAGGGTTCACAATACATCCAGAAGCTTGCCGTCAGTGACCAGATGACGCATGAAAGATTCCATTTCCACAAGTCCTTTCACCTCGCCGCCACCTATCCATTCAGCAGCCACAACAGCACCGAGGGCAAATCCCTCTCGACTGTGGGCGCGATGTTCGAGTGTAATTGTGTCGACATCCGATTCCCACTTGATTATGTGTGTTCCAGGCACTTCTCCCTCCCGCTCATGGGAAATCAATAGTTTTTCCTCTCCGGCTGAAGAATCCTCCGTCCACCCGTCCATACCGGGAATACGTGCCACAATATCCTCTGCAAGCGAGCGAGCCGTACCACTCGGATGGTCAAGTTTGTGGATATGATGGATCTCCGTCATCGATGGAGTGTAGACTCCTGGCACCGATGCCATCAGACGTGCGGCATATTTGTTGATTGCAAAAAACAGATTCACGCCGAGACTGAAATTAGATGTCCAGAAAAGAGTTCCTTCATTATCGGCAAGATCCCTTTTTACTGCATCAATCTCTTCAAGCCATCCTGTTGTTCCTGAAACCACAGGTATGCCGAGACTGAACAACTTGCTATAGTTGCCGGTAGCAGCTTTAGGCACACTGAACTCTATCGCTACCTCTGCTTCTTTAAGTCCGGGCTGGTCCCAGCCATAGGCTTCATTGTCCGATGCGGGATCAACTATAGCCACAATCTCATGTCCGCGGCTCTGTGCGATTCGTTCTATAGCATGACCCATGCGGCCATAACCTATAAGTGCGATCTTCATATCTTGTTTCTATTTTTATTTTATCGATATCATTCTGTGAGTCTGGAGCGACAGCCTCCATCCGGGATATGCGAGTACAGCTTCCACTGTTTCCTTTATGTTCTCGCCTGAGCATGGCTGCAAAAAACGGTTGTCAGTGGCGAATCTTCCCGAAATCTCACCCAGATCAAACGCACTCTCTCCCGTAAATACCAGCTTTAACTCATCGGCTTTCTGCGCTATGCTTTCGTCCACATTGTATGGCGGATCAGTCTCCTTTTTTGGCGAACATGTGATCCAATCAAAATCACCTCTGAGCTCACGCGTGCCGTTGGTCTCTACATGCACCCGGCATTTCTCGGCATGCAGGGCCGATGTAAGTTCTCTAAGGTCAAATAGCGACGGCTCGCCTCCTGTCACTATCACAGTACGCGAGCGATAGCCCTTTACCTCTCTTACGATCTCTTCGACCTCCATCAAGGTAAATGCCGAATGATCGGTATCACAGAAGCTGCAATGAAGATTACAACCAGAGAGCCTTATAAAAACGGCGGCTCTACCGGTATGCATGCCTTCACCTTGCAGGCTATAGAATATTTCGTTGACAGGAAGTTTCATATTCTTGTCAGTCGACTTCGTATGATGCGGTATTGCCTTCCGATTCCTGCACATCCACACGATAGCAGTTCTCCACACGCTCCTGTATCCATCGAGCTATATTTTCAGCAGTAGGATTAAACGGAAGCACCTCATTGAAATCCGCATGATCCAACACTTCCGTCACGCTCTCCTTTATGTGGGTGAAATCGGTTACCATACCCGACTCATTAAGCTCTTTTGAACGGCAATGCACCGTTATCACCCAGTTGTGGCCATGCTTATGCGTGCACTTGCTGGGGTAAGGTAGTTCAAGCGAGTGACTCCCCGATATTTCTATGCGTTTGCTAACGTAATACATCTTCGTCTCTACTATTTCTTCGTTTCCACGGCTGTAAGTCCAAGTTCGGCTGCACGCTCAAGCATCAGGGCGCGTGCCTCGTCATGGTCATTACGTATACGTCCGTCAAGAATTGCGTCTTTCACATAATTTTTCAGGTCACCTACTATTTTCAACCGGTCAGGAGAATCAGTCGGTTTCATGCCGAATGCCGCCATTATCTCATGACCGTCAACAGGAGGCTGAAAAGTCCTTATATGGTCCCGCTCTTCAAGATCCTTCATTTTTTCTCTGACAAGCTGGAAATTATGCAGCAGACGGCGCACCTTATCAGCATTCTTGGATGTGATGTCGGCTTCACATAGCATCATAAGATCCTCAATATCTTCTCCTGCATCAAAAAGCAGTCTCCGCACTGCCGAATCAGTGACCTCATCCTCAACGAGCGCGATAGGACGCATGTGCAGCTCCACAAGTTTCTGCACATACTTCATCTTTTCGTTAAGGGGAAGTTTCAGACTCCGGAATATCTTAGGCACCATCCTGGCTCCTATGAAGTTATGGTTATGAAAAGTCCATCCCTGCTTCATATCCCAGCGTTTTGTCACCGGTTTGGCTATGTCATGAAGAAGAGCTCCCCAACGCAGCCAGAGCGAGTCCGACTTCTCGGCCACATTGTCAAGCACCTCAAGCGTATGAAGGAAATTATCCTTATGGCCGCGGCCTTTCACGGTTTTCACACCACGCATAGCATCCAGTTCGGGCAGAACAAGCGGCAGTAATCCTGCTTCCAACAGAAGCATCCATGCCCGCGACGGCTTTTCGGCCTGCATCATCTTGCACAGCTCATCGGCGACACGCTCGCGCGATATTATCTCCAGACGACCGGCATTTCTCCTGATAGCCTCCATTGTCTCCGGCACGATAGTGAAATCAAGCCGTGCGGCAAATCTCACCGCACGCAGCATACGCAGAGGATCATCGCTAAAGGTGATATCCGGATCGAGAGGCGTTCTTATCAGTCCCTTATGCAGGTCTTCTATTCCACCGAACATATCCACTACCTCACCGAAACAATCTCCACTGTTCACACACAGCGCCAGTGCATTGATAGTGAAGTCACGACGTGACAGGTCATCCTCCAGAGTCCCGTCCTCCACTATAGGTTTACGAGAGCCGCGATTATAGGATTCCTTTCTCGCTCCTACAAATTCAAGCTCCAGGCCCCCCATCACGACCTGCGCTGTCCCGAAATTTCTGAACACTGTAAGCCGTGCATGTTTTTTCTCCGACGCAATCTCCTCGGCAAGTTCTATGCCCGATCCGACAGTCACGAAGTCTATGTCCTTGGAACGGCGTCCAAGAAGCAGATCACGCACATAGCCCCCTACCACATACGCTTTCCTATTCAGGCGGTCAGCCACACGGCCCACCGTCAGAAAAGGCTCTCTGGATATTGCTTCTCTCAGTTCAGCCATCGACTATATAAGTTCTATTATCTCCTCAGGAGCATTAGTCAGACACTTCAAGCCGTCCGATGTAACGACATAAGTGTTTTCAACACCTACAGCACCGGTGCCGGGTATCACAAACTTAGGTTCAAGAGCGATCACATTTCCGGCCTCAAGTACGTCGCGCGAGCGCGGCGCTATCACCGGAGCCTCATTGATTTCAATACCCACACCATGACCTATGAACGCCGCATGTTGTCTGTGCCCCATAAAATAATTATGCAGACCATAGTCATTCACTATTTTCTCGGCTGCCGCATGCATGTCCGAAGCCTTCGCTCCCGGAATACCCTGTTTCTCAAGCATTCGCAGTATATCAATGGAGCATCTGTGGGCCTTCTCGGCAAGAGGTGCGATATTTCCTACTTTATACACACGCGTCATGTCAGTCATGTAGCCTGTGTAATTTCCATTCACATCCACCATTACAGTCATGCCGCCGGTTATTACCGTGCCGTCGGCGCCTACAGGAAGCGACGGATCGGCACCTGCGCCACCCATAGCGAAATCATAGGGTGTGGGCGTGTCGGCATTGTCACCGGCAAGCACATTACCCATGAAAAGCTCCATGCTGTCACCGGCGATACGAAACTGTCCGAGACAACCCGACATACGCGAGAGTCGCTCTATTTCTATCTGTAACTCAATATCCGACATACCGGCTCTGTAAAGGCCGGGTATGCGGCGATAGACATCTTCTTGAATTTCACCGGAACGGGCAATCTGTGCAATCTCTGTTTCTGTTTTCACACTTCTGGCACTGCGTAATGCCGACGACAGATTTCCGGGATTCTTTATTCCAGACGCCACTTCCAGACGCTCGACACTGCTATAGCTCATTGTTTCAAGTTCCAGGCCGAGACAACCCGACCCTAAGCAACTGAAATCAATCTCCTCCGGCTTTCTCACATACACAATCCGGTCACCCTCGAGTTCAACCGGACGGCGTACATAATAGGTCACAGCATCGGCCGTAACAAGTATCCAGCCGACAAATACACGGCCGGTAAGATAAAACTTCGACGCATTTCCACTCACCAGACCGGCATGTATGCCAAGCGCAGCCATTGAATGACGCAAACGGTCCAGACGGCGGTCCGACTCATCCTCTGGCAACAGCAAAAGCCGGTTTGAGGCATTGTGCTGTTTGCGGCAGAAAAAATGCTCACTATTGTGTTTCATCTTCTGTTAAATCGCTTCTAAAAAACAATCCTATTTTCGACATGCCGCGCAATGTGTCACAACGCATTATGTGTCTTACATTGATCGGGCGTCCCGATACATGTCTTATACAGCCAACTGGCATTTCAAGTTCTATTTCAGGAGTGAGTCCTGTCCCCCGCCAGTTTCCTGCAGAGTCGGCCATCTGAAATTCCACCGTATCTCTTACAACATGGTTGTCATCCTCCACACTCGATATCTCGAGCCACAGGTTACTGTAGAGATACGACGAGTCATGACTCACGGCTATTGTAAGACTGCCTTCGCTCACACTGTCTATATGGGTCAGATTGAAAGTGATCATGTCGCCATAGACCCACCCGCTTTCAGGCAGCATAACATAGGCGCTGTCATCATTGAGCGAACGCACGCAACCTGACAATGTCAAGACTGTCACTGACACCGCCGTTAATGCAATCCGTCTCATTCCGCACATCACTCCCATTCCGATAATTAAGCTATTACAAGCTTTCCCTATGTAGTATATACTCCCGAATTAAACTGTCAGCTTTCGGCCTTCTCTCCGCCGTTTTTATTGCCGTTGCCGTTATTTGTTCCACCACGCCGGTTACGGCCACGGTTTCGAGAACGGCCGACGTCAGTCTTTACCTTTTCGGCGGCCACATCCTGTGCTGGCTTTACATCCTGCTGTGAATCAGTAGTCGGCTTACCCGACCTTTTGCCTCCTTTTGATTTCCTGCGTCTCGACTTTGAGTCAAAACGGTTCAGGCTGCTGTCGGCGAGTATGTCATTATACTGTTTGTTCTTCTGTGCGTCCGCCTCATCGTCACGAAGCAATGACTGTGGCTTTTCACCAGCCTTGTTCATTTCTATGATCTCAAACGCACGCTCCGCATCGATCACTGTAAGATTGGCAGCGATCTGCTTATCCGACGAGTAAGTGATCTCCTTCTTGAATACGTCGGTCTTAAACACATACCATGTGGCATCTAAGGTCTCAAGCCTTACATTCTTTTCAGGCATTTCTTTCAGACTCTCCACATAGGCGTCGACCTCAAAATTGAGACAACACTTCAGCTTGGCACACTGGCCGGCGAGTTTCTGAGGATTAAGCGATATATCCTGATATCTTGCCGCTGAAGTCGACACAGATACAAAATTCGACATCCATGTCGCGCAACACAAAGCACGGCCGCATGGACCTATACCGCCTATTCTTGCCGCTTCCTGGCGGGCACCGATCTGCTTCATCTCGATGCGCACCTTGAAAGTCTCCGCGAGCACCTTGATCAGCTGCCGGAAATCAACACGTTCGTCGGCTATGTAATAGAAGATAGCCTTGTTGCCGTCACCTTGGTACTCGACATCGCCTATCTTCATGTTGAGTCCAAGCGATTCAGCTATACGGCGCGATCGTATCATAGTGTCATTCTCGCGCGCCTTTGCCTCCTCGTATTTCTCAAGATCCTGCGGACGTGCTTTTCTAAAGACACTCTTTATCGCATCACTGTTGTCAATCCTACAGCCCGACCTTTTCATCTGCAACCTCACGAGATCACCCGTAAGCGCCACACGACCTATGTCATGACCCGGCTGTGCTTCGACAGCCACCATATCACCTTCTTCGACAGTCAGTCCCTCAGGCAGCCTGTAAAAACCCTTGCGTGTATTCTTGAAATGTACTTCGATTACATCATACGAGGCCGCTCCGCCGGGTATGTCCGACAGCCAGTTGGTACAGCGCAGATTATCACGAAACCTGCAACAGCTTCGTTCCTTACGCTCTACCGACTTGACCGACGTGCCAACGCCATCGGCTTCCTCAGTCAGGTTATGGGGAACTTCTTTAAAACCATTGGGTGCTTCTTCCATAGCAATCACCCGATTTTATTTCGCGTAACTTACCGAGCGGGTCTCGCGGATCACCGTTATCTTCACCTGACCGGGATAAGTCATCTCATCCTGGATTCTACGGGCTATCTCAGTCGACAGACGTTCGGTCTCCACATCGTCGATCTTGTCAGCACCGACTATCACACGCAGCTCTCGACCGGCCTGTATCGCATAGGTCTTCACAACGCCCGGATATGACAATGCAAGCTGTTCAAGATCTTTAAGGCGCTTTATATATGCCTCCACTATCTCGCGGCGGGCTCCGGGGCGGGCTCCCGAAATAGCGTCACAAACCTGCACGATCGGTGCGAGAAGCGAAGTCATCTCAACTTCATCATGGTGAGCGCCTATCGCATTGCATATATCAGGTTTTTCCTTATACTTTTCTGCAAGTTTCATGCCGAACAGTGCGTGCGGCAGTTCCGGTTCCTCATCAGGCACCTTGCCTATGTCATGTAGAAGTCCGGCACGACGGGCACGTTTCGGATTCAGTCCGAGTTCCGACGCCATCACAGCACACAGATTTGCAGTCTCGCGTGAGTGCTGCAGAAGATTCTGTCCGTAACTCGAGCGATACTTCATTTTACCAACGATACGTATCAGATCAGGATGCAGTCCATGTATGCCCAGATCGATCGCCGTGCGTTTGCCGGTTTCAATGATTTCCTCCTCTATCTGCTTTCTCACCTTTGCCACAACTTCCTCGATACGAGCAGGATGTATACGTCCGTCCGTCACAAGCTGATGCAATGCAAGACGCGCTATCTCACGGCGAACAGGGTCAAAGCCCGACAGTACTATAGCCTCTGGGGTATCGTCTACGATGATCTCTATGCCGGTTGCAGCCTCAAGAGCGCGTATATTGCGGCCCTCGCGGCCTATGATACGGCCCTTGATTTCATCTGAATCGATATGAAACACCGTGACCGAGTTCTCTATCGCTGTCTCAGAGGCCACTCGCTGTATCGACTGGACCACAATCTTCTTGGCCTCCTTGTTGGCAGTCATCTTAGCCTCGTCCATTATATCGTTGATATATGCCGCGGCAGCCGTTTTTGCCTCATCGCGCATAGACTCCACAAGCTTTTCCTTTGCTTCATCGGCTGTAAGTCCTGAAATATGCTCAAGTTCTTCAAGAGCCTTGCGACGTACAGCCTCCACCTCCTCTGCACGGGCATCAAGTTGTGCCGAACGGGTTTCCAACGCCGACTTCTGGTTGTCGATATCATTCTTGGCTCGCTGGTTCTCGCTCTGCTGCTGATTAAGCTGAAGTTCTCGCTGCTTGATGCGGGCTTCGGCCGACTGCACTTTGGCCATACGCTGAGATGCGGTCTTTTCAGCCTCATTCTTTATTTTGAGCTCTTGCTCACGGGCCTCAAGCAACTTATTTTTTTTCAATACATCGGCCTCACGCGCTGCCTCTTCCATAAGAGTCCTGGCACGGCTCTTTCCAACTTTTTGCTGCACCAGAAGAGTGATTCCCACTCCTGCCGCAAGACCAAGCAAAGCTATGATTATGTAATATAGTACACTCATTTTATTTTACTGATATATGATGACTTATTTTGTTAATTCCACATAAAGAGTTCGACACACATCCGACCGTGCATCTTAGGTCACCAACGGGTGGCCTTGTCAAGAACGGGTCGCGGTGCGTGTCGCGTCAATTTTTTTCTGTGCCCAAACATCTTGTAAACCTCCGTCAGCACGATGTTCAGCCTTATATCCGACCGTTATATCGATCTTCAATCCATTTCAGTCAGTATTGCATCAAGTTCCGCATCAGCATCTCTCAGACATCCCTCCATCCGTTCAGCCGAAAGATTAAGCATCTCGAAATTTCTCGCAAAATGAAACGCTATAAGCGTCATAAGCTCCTGTGGTGCTTTAGTGGGAAACCGAAGCTTCCACCGTTCCCACAAATAGTTGAGAGCTACCTCAGCTTTTCTGATAGCCTCCTCCTGATCCGGCACTATGTCCATGTGCAGGGGAGACAATCCTGCTATCTTGACTGTGATATGTTGTTTATCTGCCATCTTCGATCACAAAGCCTTGGATTAGTCTTCAACTCTGCAGATCAGAGATACATTGATCTATCTCACGCACAAGCTCCGACAGCATGGCACGACTCCGTTTCATCTCATCGGCGCTCGGACGCGCCGACGTTACAACCGAGAGATATTCAATTTTCATCTTCAACTCTTTTATCTCTCGATCTTTATGCAACAGCTCATCCTCAAGACGCTTCACATCTCTCCGGGCGGCATCACGTTGATCGATAGCGACACGATATCGCTTTGCTACCATGGCCGTTTTGCCTCGAAGTCTCTCTATTGCTCTTTCAAAGTCATAAGCCATGAAACATTCATCTGATGAATTGCGATGAAACCTTGTGTTATTGCCGGAAAAATGTCAGTAAATCCAATTTCACCACAAATCCCGGCCTGTCCATACTGCCTGTAGTTTTCGCAAATTTAATCACCTGCATCCACATTTCAAAACATTTTATGAAGTGATTTAAAACTACAGCGATTTAATACTCTGACTCTTGATTTTTTATGTCCTTGGCATAAAAAATCAAGAGTCATCAGTTAGTCTTTCACAGTGTACGTGCCGTCGTCGTGCCGCACAAGCGTTATTTCAGAGTAGGGTGAAACATAGTCTTCAACTGTGTAATATTTTCCATTTTGCCAGAATGTTTTTCCCACTTTCTTCTTTACCGGAATCTCTGCACCTTTGAAGCTATATTCTATAGCACCCTTTCCATCCCATTCATAGTCAATACATTTTCCTCTGAATACAAGTTCTTCGGCATCATCTTTAAAGACTTTGAATTGCTGTATTACAAAGTCATCTTTATAAATATATGCCAGATTTGCACCGATAAGGAAATGTTTTGGACTAAGGCCGCCGGCCTCAAGTCCTCTTGTTATATTACCATCTTTGCATGTTTCAGTTATAGTGCATTCTCTTTGAAATTCACCCAGATTACACCATTTACCTACTAAATCATTACCTGCTTCATCTTCAATGTAAACATACAAAGTAAAAAAATAATTGATATCAAGAATAACCTCTATGTCATTAATACCATCTTTTTCAGTCTCCCTTGAAATTTCTTTTTCCTCGTGATATTTGACAATATCTTCCTCACATGATGTGAGGCCCATGAATGCCACCACTCCCAGCAGCATACACAAAACCTGTTTAATACTTTTCATCTCTTTATCCTGATAAACAATTACTGTTTTTGTTTTCAGAAGATTATGAGTCTTCGTTCGCAATATATAAAATAATATTTGTATTTTCAAATATTATTTAAATTATTTTATGATGGACATATTATATAGTTAGTACAACCGTTAATATTGTATAAACCCATAACCGATCAGGGGTGGTATGTGTATGTGTTGGTGCGCGACCCTATGCCAACACACCGAAAATCGTATACAATTTTTACAAAGTTTTATCACAGACATCTCCATCCGGCTACGCCGGATCGTAACCTATCTTGTGAACACAGCGAACAGGGTGAGGTGATCATATATTTTTATGTCATGAGCCTCGCAGAGGCCTCTATTTCCTCTCCCACATCTTTGGACGGACGGTATCTGATTAAATAATAGAGAGACTGCGCCTATCTATGCAGTCTCTCACTATATTAAGATATTCAGTCTTTCACAGTGTACGTGCCGTCGTCGTGTCTCACAAGCGTTATCTCAGAGTAGGGTGAAACATAGTCTTCAACTGTGTAGTATTTTCCATTTTGCCAGAATGTTTTTCCCACTTTCTTCTTTACCGGAATATCTGCACCTTTGAAGCTATATTCTATAGCACCCTTTCCATCCCATTCATAGTCAATACATTTTCCTCTGAATACAAGTTCTTCGGCATCATCTTTAAAGACTTTGAATTGCTGTATTACAAAGTCATCTTTATAAATATATGCCAGATTTGCACCGATAAGGAAATGTTTTGGACTAAGGCCGCCGGCCTCAAGTCCTCTTGTTATATTACCATCTTTGCATGTTTCAGTTATAGTGCATTCTCTTTGAAATTCACCCAGATTACACCATTTACCTACTAAATCATTACCTGCTTCATCTTCAATGTAAACATACAAAGTAAAAAAATAATTGATATCAAGAATAACCTCTATGTCATTAATACCATCTTTTTCAGTCTCCCTTGAAATTTCTTTTTCCTCGTGATATTTGACAATATCTTCCTCACATGATGTGAGGCCCATGAATGCCACCACTCCCAGCAGCATACACAAAACCTGCTTAATACCTTTCATCTCTTTATCCCTGAAATTATTATATTATTTGAATTGAACTCAAAAGTAGAGAAATTTTTATATAGTCCCGATTCCCCGTTGTTTGTGCCATCACATAAATAGTATGCATCACTCTTGCCGCCCCATCCGAGATTAAAATGGAGATATGTGTATTTTACAGAATTATTACGGGTGAATGCATACTCTCCTGTCTCTGCATTGAAGTAATCATAAGCAGTAGAGTAATTATCGTATCCGTCAACAACCCATGCATGTCCTCCTCCATATCCTGTTCCCCTTAGGTATACAGGACCTTCATAATTAAGAGAGAATATACACTTTGACAGCGAGAAACTTGCCAATTCTGCACTATTATAGCCCATTTTTTTGAAACCGATTTCAGCATCAAAATAAGATGCGCCTGATCCTTCACTACCGTACTCCATATTAACTAATATACCTATATTATGCAAAAGATGGGCAATGTCATATAATCCAACATCTAAAACATAACTATGGCTTGATTTTTTGAGCATATCATTCCAGTCATATGTGTGGCCGCTCATATTTTGAGGCCATTTGTGATATGAACATATCTGTCCCATAGCTATCGCGACACAACCTACTTTTGTGGTATCGTTGCCATATATAGGGCATTGACTATTATAAGGTCTTCCTTGTTCCCAATGTGTTTTCAACAAAGGACCTTTGATATCGTGAACGCCTTTAGGATAATACTTATATAAAACGCCATTAACTATTTCTTCTCCTCCGGTTACCAACGGTGGGCCTGGATCTGATGGTGCACGCGATATATTAGTCTGTTGATAAATAGCTTCACTACATCGTGGAGCGTCGGCCATTGTAGCTATGGCATTTTCAAGATATATTTTTACACCGGGGTTTTCTTCGGCATCAAAATCTCCTGTCGGAGAATATACATAGATTTTATTATCAATCTCGCGGTCTGCAGCTATGAGTGAGAATCCACCATCTTCAAAATTAACGAGATAAAATGTCGTATCAACTGCTGATGTTCTTGAAATATGGTGTGTTTTGAGTAGGCTTACATCTGATATAGTGCGCGCGACTTCGCCTCTTGATTTTTCTCCATTGTTATCAAGCAAAGCCATAAATGCCGAAGCTATATCGCCTGCTTCTTCAGCCGACAAATATCTTTCAGAGATAATCTGATTATCACTTACATTCTGTGATTGATTCGAAATGACATCCACAGGAAACTCCGGTTCCATGTCATGGGTGGTGCACGCCATTGCAAACAGAGCAAACAACGGTAACAGGTAGCTGTGTTTCATACTGTGGATGATTTTAAGTTTAAATATCGCTGTCTGTTTCAGAAGAATAGGAATCTTCCGCCCGCAATATATTAATTTATATTTTAAAATACAAATTTTAATCAAAAAATTTATTTGCGCTGCATTATATTCATATTTCTCTTATTCTCAATCCTATAGTATTCCGATACTAAAACCACACATTTCATAGCATCCCACCATATAATCAGTATCATTTATATAGGTATATACTATGTATCAATCTATATAGTAATAATACTTGTATATAATTGTTCAAAACGCCTTTCAGACTGCCGGTCATCACATTATGCCGACATAAGTTGTATATATAATCCCTCCGGATGTTCACTGTAGTCGACATTAAGATATTCCTTGCAATTATCAGCGAAATATCAAAATATTATCCACATATACTATACAATAAAATCGGTGCCGCCTTCACCCTCTAAAGTGAAAACGGCACCTGGATAGTGCTATGGCTAATGCCTTATTCCGAGACTACCTCAAAGGGTATTTCTACGGTTACTTCCTTGTGAAGGTTAAGTGTAGCGGTATATTCACCTACTTCCTTCACAGGATTCTTGATCACGATAAGTTTACGGTCAACCTCGAATCCGGCTTTCTGAAGAGACTCAGAAATTTGGATAGAGTTTACGCTGCCGAAAATAGTGCCGGTCGAGCTGGTCTTTGCACCGATAGTAAGTTTTACTTCGGCGAGAGATGCTGCGAGAGCCTCTGCGTCGGCCTTGATCTTGGCAAGTTTGTGGGCACGCTGACGCTGGTCTTCGGCAAGCTGCTTCAGAGCCGACGGTGATGCGATGACAGCCTTACCAAAGGGTATGAGGTAGTTGCGGCCATATCCCGACTTCACCTCCACCACATCGTCCTTATAACCGAGGTTGGCGATGTCTTCCTTAAGAATAATCTTCATAATTTCTTCTTTACTTGGGGGTGATTTTTACTTCATCAGGTCTGTCACATAGGGCAGGAGTGCAAGGTGACGAGCACGCTTGACTGCCTGGGCTACACGACGCTGGAACTTCAGAGAGGTTCCTGTGATACGACGGGGAAGGATCTTACCCTGCTCGTTCAGAAACTTCTTGAGGAACTCAGGATTCTTATAGTCGATATACTTGATGCCGCTGCGCTTGAAACGGCAGTACTTTTTCTTCTTAACGTCTACCGACAGCGGAGTCAGATAGCGGATTTCTGAATTGTTCTGTGCCATGATCAAGCTTCGGTTTGGGGTTCTACTGTGGTAGCCTTGGGTGCATTGGCAAGCGAACGACGCTTGGCTGCATACTCGGCTGCATACTTGTCGAGACGGAACACAAGGAAGCGAAGCACATTGTCATCGCGACGGAATGCTGTCTCAAGTTTCTTGACAAGCGATGCTTCGCCGTCAAATTCTACGAGCACATAGTAGCCGGTGCTCTTCTTTTCAATGGGGTAAGCAAGCTTGCGCACACCCCACTCTTCCTCGTTCACGATGGTAGCTCCGTTGTCGGTGAGCACCTTCACAAACTTGGCAGCCGCTTCCTTCATCTGCTGATCAGACAAAACGGGAGTTAAAATGAAAACGGTCTCGTAATGGTTCATTTGTGAAACTTATTGTATTTATTTCTGTGGCGTTCCGCCTGAATATTCTTAGCGAAAAAGCCGCCGCAAAAGTAATTATTAATTGTCTATCTGCAAAATATTTTAATATATTATTTGCGTGATGCTTCATCAAGAGCCTTTCTCGCTTTGTTTGTGACCGATCTCCATGGAAATTCCGGATCATTGACATTACCGGTTCTTATTTCTTCAAGAACAGCATCGATCCCACTGACATCCACTCCCGCGGCACGCAGAGATCTTACTTTCTCGGCCGACTCGATTCCGTCGATAAGACGCTCGAAACGAACCGAAGTGCGATTGTCAGGATACACAAGATAAGTATCTCCTGAACTCCAGTTTCCATAACGGCTGTCTTTCATAGGATTCTCAGGCCATGAATTATAGGCCCATCTTAGCATTCCGTCATAATCCCAGGCCAGGCCATACCAGCCAAGAAGCTCCGCCTCAAAAGGCTCTGAATAGGTAAAGGTATTCGGATAAAGCGGACCGCAGCAAACATAAAATGTAGTTTTATAACCATCCTTGCGGCGTGATTCTATGTCGCTGTGCTCAGCCGGTTGACCCTGGGCCACACACACATCACGCATCATTGTATATTTCTTATAGGATTTATGGTTGTCGGCAAGTGCGAATCCCATTTCAGGAGCACATTTTTCAAGCACCTTCACTGCAGCGTCCATTGCCTCAGGCGAGCGTTCATCCATAGCTATATTTGTAATTTCAAGCCAGCCCTTGTCAGCAAGATGCTTCTTGAAATCAAGCAAAAAAGGTTCCCACATATTAACAAAAAGCTCTGTGCCAGGCTCTGCCACCACAGTAACTTTTTCACCCTTCGATTCATCCATGTATTCAAGCTCACAGTTCCAGGGCACCATCGAGTAACAGTTGATCATTTCATCTATCCCAAGACCCTTCATCATCTCTACCCAGCGGTCAAAAACCTTATAGTCGTAACTCCATGTGCCATCCTTGCGGAGAGTCCACTCTATCATGTTTTCATATCCGTCATAGCACTGATGATTCCACGGATCCTTGTTAAGAGTGGCTGTTATCACCTTCTGTCCGGCCGATGCAAGGCGTTCCATCGTAGGTCTCATAGCCTCGAAATGCTCATCACTCCATGTTTCAAGACCATGCGCACGTGCAAATGCTGTAGGATGCTGCCACAAGTCAAGATGATAATTCCACTTGTCAGGTGAAGCCAGCACATGATCCTGCACCTCAAGAGTCATAGGCAGCACTACTTTGTCCCCATTGTTGCTACTTACTGTAACATCTGTCTCGTAGAGGCCGGACTTTGCCGTTTCAGGCACCGAAATAGAAATCCATACAGGTCTCACACTTCTGCCCTTCATGTCAAACACTTTCAGTGAGTCAATCATATCCGGCATCAGCTGGGTAGATTTTCCAACACTGAATGTGCTGTCCGCTATAGTATATCTCACGAATCCCGCATCGGCTATAGTCGACGGAAGTATAGCATCATCCGACTTGAAATCAGCAATGTCACACATCAAACCATCCACACTGTCTGCACTCCAGACCACAATCTGGGCCGATGCGCGCTCTCCCTTCCAGGCCACAACTTCACATGCACCTGCATTCTCTACCTGAGGAACCCTGCTACGGCTGTAGTGTACATCGACACTCCCCCACGCTGCGTGAAGACCGCTTTCTGTCGCATCCCATTGGGCAGTTTCTTCGGCAGTAAGTTCTATAGGGTCCTCTGCCTCTGTAAATGTTACTACCGGCTGATAGCTCTTCTGGCAACCTGTAGGCAATAACATTGCCAAAGTCGACATTGCAATGATTTGCGATTTGATCTTTCTCATGATATGTATTTGTTAGGTTATATTCTTGTCTAAAAAGCGGGGACGCACAGTTTGTGCGTCCGACTCATAAATAGCTTTATTTACATTCTATCAAGATACTCAGCAAGCCTCCGCATTGCCTCGCCTCGATGACTTATCGCATTTTTTTCCGCTTCACTCATCTCGGCAAATGTCCGGATTTCTCCTTCCGGCTGAAATACCGGGTCATATCCGAATCCACTCATCCCCGACGGCTCTTTAGTAATAATGCCTTCGCACTTTCCTTCTACAGTCGCCTCAACACCGTCGGTGATAACTGCAACTACTGTTCTGAACCGTGCGCTTCTGTCTTTTTTGTCCAAAAGATTTTCAAGCAACAGTTTCATGTTTGCAGCAGAATCGTGTCCGGCTCCTGGTGCGTATCTTGCCGATCTTACACCGGGAGCGCCACCGAGCGAGTCAACTTCAAGCCCCGTATCATCGGCAAAACAGTCAACACCATAGCGCTCATTTATCCAGCGTGCTTTCATCAAAGCATTACCCTCAAGGGTTGGAGCTGTCTCCGGTATGTCATCATGACAGTCGATATCAGCAAGCGACTTCACCTCTACCATGCCGGCAAGTATAGCACGGGCTTCCGCAAGTTTGTGTGCGTTATTAGTCGCAAATACGATGCTTTTCATCACAGCACTATATTCACTATGCGTCCTGGTACCACAATCACTTTACGCGGTTCCTTCCCTTCAAGCCATTTGGCAGCAAGTTCATGTCCGAGTGCTTCAGCCTGGACTTCAGCCTGGGTTGCAGAAGCCGGAACAACCACATTATAGCGGACTTTGCCGTTTACCTGCACAGGATAAGTCTTAGTGTCCTCTACAAGATATTCCTCGTTGAACTCAGGCCAATGTGCGTCGCATATTGTCGTCTTGTTGCCGAGATCATGCCACAGCTGCTCCGTAATATGAGGAGCAAACGGTGCAAGCAGCACGAGTATCTGCTCAAGCACCTTGCGGCTACGGCATTTCTGGGAAGACAGATCACTCACACATATCATGAATGCGGCTACAGAAGTGTTGTATGAGAAATTCTCTATATCCTGAGTGACCTTTTTTATCAGCTTGTGAAGTGATTTAAGCGACTCCTTTGAAGGTTCACTTTCATCCACAAGCCACTCCTCTCCTTTCCAGTAAAGTCCCCACAGCTTGCGCAGGAAACGGTTTACACCGTCTATGCCGTTTGTATCCCAAGGCTTACTCTGTTCGAGCGGACCGAGGAACATTTCATAAAGTCTCAGAGTATCGGCGCCATATTTATCGATGATGTCATCTGGATTTACAACATTGAACATCGATTTCGACATTTTTTCAACTGCCCATCCACACACATATCGTCCGTCATCCTCTGTAATGAACTCTGCTGTGGCATATTCCGGACGCCAGTGTCTGAACGCCTCCTTGTCAAGGACATCATTGCTCACTATATTCACATCCACGTGTATAGGAGTGACATCATAGTCATCCTTCCTGCCAAGAGTAACAAAAGTATTTGAGTCCTTTATGCGGTAAACAAAATTACTCCTTCCCTGGATCATGCCCTGGTTTATAAGTTTCTTGAAAGGTTCCTCCTCAGAGACCACACCCATATCATAAAGAAACTTATTCCAGAAACGGCTGTAGATAAGATGCCCGGTAGCATGTTCAGTACCACCTATATACAGATCTACATTACGCCAGTATTCATTTGCCTCCTTCGACACAAGAGCCTCACTGTTATGTGGATCCATATAACGGAGATAATAGGCACTTGATCCTGCGAAGCCTGGCATCGTACAGAGTTCGAGAGGATAGCCTTCCTCGCTTACCCAGTTTTTTGCACGTCCTAATGGAGGTTCACCGGTTTCGGTTGGAAGATATTTGTCCACTTCAGGTAACAGAAGCGGCAGTTTTTCATCACTCAGCAAACAAGGTATTCCATCCTTGTAATAAACCGGGAACGGCTCTCCCCAGTAACGCTGACGACTGAAAATTGCATCGCGAAGGCGATAGTTCACCTTTACCTTGCCTATACCCTTCTCCTCAACATATTCCTTAGCACGCTTTATCGCATCCTGAACTTCCAGCCCGTTCAGATTAAGATCTCCTCCGTCACTGTTGATCATTATGCCGCTCTTGGCGTCAAAACTCTCCTCGCTCACATCGGCTCCATCGATAAGAGGAATTATATCGAGATTGAATTTCTTTGCAAAAGCATAGTCACGGCTGTCATGTGCCGGCACAGCCATGATAGCGCCTGTACCATAACCGGCAAGAACGTAGTCGCTTACCCACACAGGTATGTTTTTACCTGTAAGCGGATTCACTGCATACGCACCCGTAAACACACCGGTCACTTTCTTGTCGATCATTCGCTCACGCTCTGTCTTGTGCTTTATCGACTTGATATACTCATCGACTTCTGCACGCTTTTCCGGAGTAGTAAGCATGTCGACATATTTGCTTTCAGGTGCCAGCACCATGAAAGTCACACCCATCACTGTATCGGCACGTGTTGTGAATATTTCCATCACTACATCCTCGTTGCCGGCAACAGGAAACTTCATTTCTGCACCCTCGCTACGGCCGATCCAGTTACGCTGAGTTTCTTTCAGTGACGGAGTCCAGTCTATCGTGTCGAGTCCATCGAGAAGTCGTTGGGCATAAGCCGAAACCCTAAGACACCACTGATACATCAGTTTCTGTTCCACAGGATAACCGCCGCGGAGTGAAACACCTTCACTGACTTCATCATTGGCAAGAACCGTTCCAAGAGCCGGACACCAGTTCACCATTGTGTTTCCAAGGTAAGCGAGACGATAATTCATAAGCACATCGCTCTGTTCCTTGGTACTCATTCCCTTCCATTCATCAGCTGTAAAATTCAGCTCTCTCCCCGAAGCCGCATGTATTCCTGCACTTCCTTCCTTTTCAAAATGCTCGGTAAGAAGTCTGACAGGCATCGCCTTGTTGAGTGCTGTGTCATAGTATGACTCAAACATTCTTCCGAAAGCCCACTGGGTCCATTTGTAATATTCCGGATCACAGGTGCGTAGTTCACGGTCCCAGTCATAACAGAATCCTATCTTTTCAAGCTGTTCCTTGTAGCGCTTGATATTGTCATTCGTAGTCTTTTCAGGGTGCTGGCCGGTCTGTATGGCATACTGTTCTGCCGGAAGACCGTATGCGTCGTAACCCATCGGATGAAGCACATTGAACCCTTGCAGACGCTTGAAACGCGAGTATATGTCAGAAGCTATATAACCAAGAGGATGCCCTACATGAAGCCCGGCACCCGACGGATAAGGAAACATATCGAGCACATAATATTTCTTGCGGCTCGCATCCACATCCGTCTTATATGTTTTATCCTTTTTCCACTGCTGTTGCCAGCGCGACTCTATATCTCTGTGATTGTATTCCATGTCGGCAAAATTATATTTTGTCTCTTTTTGTTCTTGTGTTAAATGTCACTTGCTCATTTCGAGCATGCGTTCTATAGGTTTTACAGCCTTGGATGCCGTCTCGGCATCGACCTCTATAGCCGGATATCCGTTTTTCAGACAATCTCGGAGTTTCTCAAGAGTATTAAGCTTCATATAGCTGCAATCATTGCAACCGCACGTACTGTCTGTCGGAGGCAAAGGTATGAACTCCTTGTCAGGACATGACTTGCGCATCTCATGAAGTATGCCGCTCTCGGTTGCCACTATAAATTTCTTGCAATCACTCTCTTGGCTGTGTTTTAATAATTTAGCTGTCGAACCAACAACATCGGCAAGCATAAGCACAACCTTCTTGCACTCTGGATGTGCAAGAACCTCGGCATCGGGATTAGCCTTTTTCAATTCGATAAGTTTCTCAACTGAAAACTGCTCATGCACATGACATGCGCCGTTCCATAGAAGCATATCCCTGCCGGTTATTCTGTTTATATATCCTCCGAGATTCCTGTCCGGACCAAATATGATCTTCGCATCCTCTGGTAATTTGTTTACAATCGACAAAGCGTTCGACGAGGTTACTACTATATCTGTAAGAGCCTTGACGGCAGCCGAGGTATTCACATAACTGAGCACGGTGTGATCTGGATGATCTTTTATGAACTTTGCGAAATCATCGGCTTGACAACTGTCGGCAAGCGAACAGCCCGCATTTTCATCAGGCACAAGCACCGTCTTTTCAGGACACAATATTTTTGCAGTCTCACCCATGAAATGAACACCGCACAGCACTATGACATCTTCCTTGAGTGTCCGGGCTATCTGTGCTAAAGCAAGACTGTCCCCTATGAAATCCGCCAGATCCTGTATATCTCCCTGCTGATAATAGTGGGCGAGAATCACCGCACCCTTTTCCTTTTTCAGCCTCTTGATTTCCTCCTTCAGCTCCTCACCATAGGTTGCCTTTTCGTCGGCTTTCATTATTATTTTTTTATTAGTTGTTTTCTTTGAAAAAAATTTTTGTAGTAATAATAATGGATGTTGACAATGCTGTACAACTTTTTATGAGATGTTTTGCCTTTGTCACTTATCATCCTTCTTCAATGTGTTATCTTATCGTTATCTACATAAGATTGCTATATAAATCAAATAGATACGATTTTATAAACACAATGTTGATTTCTTGCAAAGTTAATAATTTTTACTTGTAAACAGCTTAAAAAGTGTAGAAAAGCGTGTTTAGAAACTCTCTCTCCATTGATGATATCGTCTGCATTTCTCAACAATGTATGATGTCTATTTTTTGATTGTTGAAGTATGTTGATATCGCTATTCTTTATAAACATCGCTTTTAACATCTTTATTATCGTTATCCACACTTTGTTTACAGCTTATAAACACAAATTTTTTATCTTTGCCTTGTATGGATACTCCTGTCGACAACATTAGAAAACATATTTCTGCTGGTAAAATAGCTCCTGTTTACTATCTGCATGGTGAAGAGGGGTTCTTTATCGACGAGGCGCTTGACTTGTTTGCCGGATATCTTCCCGAGAGCGATCGGCCGTTTAACATGTTCACTTTCTATGCGTCTGAAAAGTCGCCTGATGATGTTATGGACATTTGCCGCAGATATCCGATGATGTCCGACCGCCTTGTTGTGATTGTAAAGGAAGCACAGACAGCCGGTGGGCGATGGCTGAATAAGCTTGCTCCTTATGTTGCATCGCCTTCGACCTCTACTGTGCTTGTTGTTGCTGCAAGAGGTGAAAATCCGGCTTGCAAGGAATTTATAAATGCTGTTAAAAAGGGGAGTGGTGTTGATATTGAGTTCAAAAAAGAAAAAGAGTCAAATATCAATGCTATTCTTGTTGACTTTCTTAATTCCCGTAAACTTCGTTATGAGCCAAAGGCCCTTGAAATGATACGTGAATATGTAGGTACCGATTTGTCACGTATCTATAATGAGGTCGCGAAAATGAGTGTGGCTCTGGGGCAGGGTGCCACTGTCACTCCGGAGAGCGTTGAGAGTCTTATAGGGATAAGCACAGAGTACAACAACTATGAGTTGAAACGTGCGATTGCAGGTCGGGATTATGTGAAAGCTATAAAAATAGCAAAACACTTCACTGCAAATCAGAAAAACAATCCTTGGGTAGTGACTTCACTCACTCTTTTCGATCTGTTTTCATCGGCCCTTGTTGCATATTATACCCCTGGAGGCGATCAGAATATAGCAAAAGCTATGGCACTGAGAGGTACTTGGCAGCTTTCCGACATTTTGTTGTGTAAAGCTAAATACACACCCTGGCAGCTTATCGACATCATTTCTCTTATCCGGAGATTTGATGCCAGAGCAAAAGGAAATGGCAGTCGTCAGAACGCATATATGCTACAGGAAGAACTTATCATGGACATCCTCACGTCTCCGGGACGTCGTTCATGATCTTTTATATAATTAAGTTGTTATAATATTAATAATTAATTGTTCTATGAAGAAAATTTCACTTATTATCATGTCTGTTTGCGCTTTCATTCCTTCGCTCTTTGCGCAGAGTGTAATATCTGTATCCGGTAAATCCGAGATGAGTATAACTCCCGACGAAGTCCACTTGCTCCTCACCGAGAAAGAATACCATAGCATAGACTTCAAAGGAAAAGTATTTATCGATTATGGTGATTACTCCTCCAACATAAACTTCAATCAGTCGCTCTATGAGTCGACATTGCCTGATGATAAATTTCAGTTTACAGTGTCCGATAAAGTCTATGAAGGAAAGAAAAAAGATATAAAATACACTCTTGTCGACATAAACACACTCGAAGATCGTTTGATACGTGCTGCCGTCAAAGCCGGAATATCAAAAGACAACATCAAGATCACCGATATTGGTGATTACTGGCGTTGGCGCAATGGCCCGTTTCTTGTTTCTCGACAGTATGACTTGAAAATCACCGATCCTGTTCAGTTGAATAAATTTATTTCTTCTCTCGACAAGCAGGGAGTGACATCGATATCTTTTGGTGAACTGAAAAATAAAGACATGGAACAGTACGACCGCAAAGGACGTATCCAGGCTTTGGAAAATGCACGTGACAAAGCTACTTATATGGTACAGACATATAACGGTACTCTTGGATCTCCAAAAAGTATTGATGATGGAAATATGCCTATAGTGACTTCTCCTATGATTCAGCCGCGCATGTTCAAGTCAGCGGCAATAACTGAAATGGCGGATGAAGCTGGAAACTTTGATGCTGGATCGGGTACTCTTGAATCTCTCGATACATTTCCTGTAATTAAAAAGACATACACTGTCAATGTAGTCTTCGATGTCAGCTATTGATAGGTAATATCTATAATATTAGAGAGGGTGTTCATTAATGAACACCCTCTGTTATTTTCTTTGAAAAACGGCGGCATATCCGTTCATGTCTGAATATCATATAAATCATTATGAAATTGAACACCGTTATTTCAGCGGCGAAATAAAGCCATGGCATTTTAAGTATAAGAGAGATAAATAGTGTTATGGCGCGCCAGTTGAATGTGAGAATATTGGTATATTTCATCAATGGTTTCGATGCGGCTCTGAATTCATCTCTGAACCACTGGGGTATTTCTCCGTCAGGCCATTTCTTATTTATGTCTTGGCGAAGTGTTTGCATCGAAGGACTGGTGCTCTCCTGCTGTTTTGTATAACCTATGTAGAATGTAAGAGTAAGTCTCTTGAACCATTGGCTTTTGGGTGTTTCGGAGAGTTGTTTTTTCAGGTCGGCCGAATTATCAAGCTCACTTTTACCATTGACAAAGAATAGGTGAAATTGGCGGTAGGTGTCAGCCATTGCCGCCTGTTTGCCATGACAGATACCGGCTACGATAGCCATTATCCATATAAGCCATGGGTATTCGTTGAAAAATAATGATGTGTGTGGTTCTCTGAGGCAGATGGCGATATATATGGCGGCAAACCACAGGTCGCCTGCTACACCATCGAGTATGCGGCCGAGCTGTGAATATTGTTTTGTCATGCGGGCGAGCTGTCCGTCGGCGCTGTCATAGGAGTTAGCCCATACAAGCAACAACATCCCGGTCATGTTGACCCAAAAGTCATTGTAATACATCATGATTCCCGCTCCGACGCCGAGAAATATCGATGCAATAGTGATAGTGTTAGGGTGAATACCAAGTTTACGGGCTATAAGCGCCCACATATATCCTACTGGACGATAGAAAAACAGATCAATCGTTTCTTCAGTGTCAGAGCTTTTAAGAGTGCTTTTGTAGTTTTCTTTCAGTTCCTTGAAATTCATATTTCGCGTAGTGGAAAAGTAAGTTCATTTATTATGGATGCGCCCGTGCATCACGAAATTTGTTATTACGAGCGCTATATTGTCAAATCTTGTTTTGCGGTACACAAAGTATCGCTGGAGAGTAAAATTAAATCCGAGCGACACTATTATGGCAACAATTAGTCGGGCTGCTGTGAAGTAACCGTCAGGCTTGAAACCTATTGTTTCAAGAAGATGCCAGCGGCAGAGAAGCCAGTAGATAAATTGTGTTCCGCTGGCATTGAGAACCAGACTTCCAACCCATACAAAAGCATATTTGGCTACAAGAGCTTTCCATGGGCAGTCGTCTACTCTGAATGTAAAACGGTAATTAAGAAGAAAATTTACTATGCCGCCTGCTATTGCACCTATGGCAGCCGAGATCATAGGTGTAAGGAAAAGCCATTTGAACATAACGAAGCTCACGACAAAGTCCGTCAGACCGGATGTCTGTGACGATACACCTGATCTGAGAAAAGTGCACACAAAATCGTTGCTGTAGACCAAATGATGACCTATATGCTTGATTTTTTTATGCATTTGTCATCTTCCTCCTTTTATTTGTTTTATTCTGCGTAATACATGTCGCGCTATTGACGAACTGGCCTCTTTGCGGCATGGTGCGAAGCTGGGCCAGTCGTTGACATCGATGATCATAAGTTCTCCGTTTGGGAGCAACATGCAATCGCCCCCGTAGATTTCAACATCGAGAGCTTCGGCTGCTTGTTCACACAGTTCTTTCAGTTTGTTTTTGTCAAGACCTTCTTTAGGTTCATCCGATGTATCCGGATCGTCAGGACTGAAATGACGTGAATCCATTGGAAGAAAACTATTGAAAAAACCTATATTCTTAACTCCGTAGAATCTTATAAGATCACCTATGACATGTGCATTTATGACTGCACGCCTTATCCCGCGTAAAAAATATTCGTGAAGCACCTCTTGTGCTTCTTCGGCATGTCTTACAAAGGTCACATCCTCCTTGTGCATCGAGTGATAGTCGGCTTGTTTTATCCAGCATTTATCGATATTCAATTCTCTAAGGATATTAAGCATCGACTTGTCTGTATCGACAGTGATATTCACCGGGTAAGGAATAGAGTGTCCTACAAGAATCCGGCTCATGCGCTCGCGGCGGCAATTTTCAATGCCATAGCCTGAGTTCACTACATACATGCCTTCATCTTCAAGACGTTTGAGCATATCCACACATTTGGGTGAACGGCACATTGCAAGTACACAGTCCATTTCTCTTATTTCAGAAAGTCCTGCTTCATCAAGCATTCCAAACTGTTCCTCGCTGTACAGTCTCACCTCACAGCCACGTTTGCGCAATTGGTCACCTACAGCATTCATGATGGCTGCATCATTGCCTATGTGATTAGGTGAATAATCACGTGCACGCAGTATTCCTACTATTCTTGCTGTTGACAAAATTATTATTAAGTCTGTGATTGGATTTGATGCAAAGATAGCGATTTCCGCAGATAAATTAAGTTTTTATTTGGATGTGTTATAGATGGCTTGCTTCATATAATACACATTTTCATATCATTCGCGTTATATAAAAGGTACTATAATGCTGTATCTTATATTTTCGTAGTAAATCCGGACAGTTATGTATGTATAAAATAGCGGTCGCCGTAGCACCATTGTTCTGGTTGCCGCAGACACTCGCATTTGCTGATATTGCAATTATTATTGCTGCATTTGCAATAAAGTCACACAGTCTTTTACATTTGTGTAAATTTGTTTTATGACAGCCGCAGATCCATTTCCTTTACGAAATCGGCCATTTGTGGATTGTGTTCAAGCAGGTGTTGATACACTTCACGGTCTGTCCATGTTCGTGGTGATCCCTCGCCTGAATTTACGGTAACGTTTAGAGTGATGAAGTCATTTTTAAGTTGTTTATGAAGATAGGGAAGTAAGATTGGTTTCTCCTCTTCCATAAGAACTCTTTGTAATTCGTTTTCAACAACAATAGTAAGAGTTTTACGGTCATCTTCCATCTTCGGCATTGAGGCGCGCATTGTATTGACAAGCCGTTTTTCTGTAGGCCTGGCATCCATGTATGACTGCCATACTTCCAGCATGTGTTCATTGCTGAAATTATTGTCATTTCTCGGTTTTGAAAGAGTATGCGTGCTTCCTGTCGATATATTGCCGTTTGGTCTGTCAGGATCATTTATGTTGCGCAATGACAAACCGCTTCCGCATGTATTTCCGATACTTTTTATTTGTACAGTCGGTTGTGGTTGTTTTGTTGCGGTTGCACGGGGAGTGGAAACTGTCTGTATGGGTTTGATTCGATCGACAGATGTTGATGCGGTAGGAGTGGACTGTATGGTTGCTGACGGTGTTTTCGGCTGTTGGGCAGGTTGCTGTGCTGATGTGGAAGAGGCTGAGATCTTTGAAATAGGAGCGAGACTGTTGAGATGCCCCTCCTCCTTCTCGCTAAAGGCGGGGGAGGGGCTTAGTAGTTGGCACAGTTTTATGAGTAGAAGTTCGGCAAGAAATGATTTGTTTGTTGCTTCACGGTAGTGGAGGTCCGCGTCATTGCATAGGCTCATGGCCTTGTAGAAAAAATCTGGTGGAAACTTCGCCGCTGCTTCGGCCATGAGTTTTTTTTCATCTTCGGGAGCTTCTACAAGTTCGAGTGTGCGTGGATCGCGGGCGGCCATCATGTCGCGCAACCACGATGCGAGACCATTAATGAAAAAATGAGTGTCAAACCCCTTGTCTCTTATCTCCTTGAAAATAAGAAGTGCTGCACCTGTATCAGCTGAAGAGAAAGAGTCACACAACCGCTTGAAATAACTGCCGTCAAGCACATTCAGGCTTTCGATTGCAGCCTTATATGTTATGTGTCCGCGGGTTGATGCAGCCACCTGATCGAATATTGACAAAGCGTCACGCATTGCGCCGTCTGCCTTTGAAGCTATCACTCCAAGAGCCGATCGGTCAGCCTCTATGCCTTCTTTTTGAGCGACATCGGCAAGGTGAGAAGCTATGTCATCCGGGGTTATGCGTGCGAAATCATATATCTGGCACCGTGATAGTATGGTAGGTATGATTTTGTGTTTTTCTGTCGTGGCGAGGATAAATATCGCATACGATGGAGGTTCCTCAAGTGTTTTCAGAAATGCGTTGAATGCATTTGACGAAAGCATGTGGACCTCATCGATTATAAAAACTCTGTATCGTCCTGTTGTTGGAGGTATAAGTACCTGGTCAACAAGATTGCGTATATCGTCGACCCCGTTGTTTGAGGCAGCGTCTAGTTCAACTATATTTAGAGATCGCCCCTCGTTGAACGCACGGCATGAGTCACACTCGTTACATGGGTTGCCGTCGGCCGTTGGGTTGGTGCAGTTTATTGTTTTTGCAAAAATGCGGGCACATGAAGTCTTGCCCACGCCTCGCGATCCGCAGAATAGGTAGGCATGAGCCAATCGGTTTGTCGAAATCGCGTTGCGCAATGTCATCGTCAGTGATTTCTGTCCGATAACAGCATTGAACGTCGACGGACGATATTTGCGTGCCGAAACTATATACTGATTGTTTTCCATCTGCTTAGTCACATCACTATACTTACTTATATGCTGAGAATATTCGACAGGGCATGATAATAGGCTGTCATTCAAAGCATGTTTAGTGTTGGCGGAGCCGATTCTTAAAGTCAAATATAGCCGGAATATTCGATAAGAAGAATAGCGATTGTCATGCTTTACATGGTTCGCGTTGGCCAACGCCGGTTCTTAGAGTCAAATATAGCAAAAATTTATGGAATATGGGGATTTTTTATAAATTTGCATTTATGGATGACAAAGCAGATCAGACCAGATTCACCGATCCATCTGGAAAGTGGACCGAGATAGAGCATCTTCCCGAATGGGATGAGAAATACTATCACATCTACACTGCCAAAAAATTTGGAAAGTGGGTGATGATGAAAACCTTGCGTCCTGAATTTCGCGACGATCTGGCTATGATGGCCATGATCGAAAAAGAATTTGAGGTGAGGTATAATCTTGCAAGTCCCAATATCATCATGATTAACGATTTTGATGATGTTCCGGGAGTCGGCAAGGCGATTATTACCGATGATGTTTATGGCGATTCTCTTGCTAAACTCATTGAAAACGGTGAAGTTGATGAGTCGGTACTAATTAAGGTCAACACAAACTTGGTCGATGCTCTCGACTATATTCAGCAGAACCACATAGCACATCATCCAATCACTCCGAAAACAGTCATTTTTACTGAAAATGTGCGGAATCTGAAAGTGATAGATGTAGGATTCGATCAGCTTGACCATATTTCGCAGAAAGATGCCGAAACTGATATAATGGCATTTGGCAGTATTTTGCAGCAGACACTTGATGCACTTCCGCAGGAAGTAGCTCAGCGTCATGCACGTTGTCGCAAGGTAGCCAAAGATGCTATGGCTGGCCGATATGCCGATGTGCAGGAGCTCAAGATGGCTCTGAACAATCGCAAAGCTTCGCGGCTCGGCATATTCATTGCTTTGTTTATTATCATTATGATTGTTGTGCTGGCTTGGCTTACTTCAATAGTCCGGCCTGATTAAATCTATTTTATGCTGTTGTTATGTCGATTGAAGTACATCCTGTAGCACCTACTAAAGATCAACTGTCCGATTTTGTCAAATTTGGCATACGGCATTACGATGGTAACGACTGTTTTGTGCCGCCGCTTGCTATTGATGATATAAACACTTTACGTCCCGATAAAAATCCTGCTTTTGATTTCTGTGAGGCCCAGTCATTCATGGCTTATCGCCGTGGAGTTCCTGTCGGACGTATAACAGCGATTATAAATAACAAGGCCAACGAACGGACGGGCGAAAAAACGATGCGTTGGGGCTTTGTCGAGTTTATCGATGACGATAAGGTGGTTGATGCATTGTTCAAGACAGTTGAAAGCTGGGGACGTAAAAAAGGAATGACCGACATGATCGGGCCGATGGGATTTACCGATCTTGACCATGAGGGAATGCTTGTTGAGGGTTTTGAATATCTCGGAACAATGTCGACGATTTATAATTATCCCTACTATCCGGCACACATGGAAAGACTCGGCATGAAAAAAGATGTCGACTGGATAGAATACCGCATTGACATTCCTCATGAGATTCCTGAGAAGATGCAGCGCATAGGCGAAATCGTAAAGAAAAAATACAATTTACGCACAGTCAGCTACACGTCACGCAAGAAACTTAAAAATGACTACGGCCATGAGCTTTTCAGTCTCATTAATGAGGCCTATGATGGATTGTACGGTTACACGCCTCTGACTCCACGGCAGATAGATTACTACATTGACCAGTATCTGTCAATGCTGAGGCTCGATCACATCTGTATCATAGTTGATGAGTGCGATCGTCTTGTAGGCATTGGCATAACTATGCCTTCACTGTCGCGTGCATTGCAGAAGAGCGGAGGCAAACTGTTGCCGTTGGGTTGGTACCATCTTATGCAGGCTATAAGAGGAAAGACTGACCGTGTCGATCTTCTGTTGGTGGCTGTAAAGCCCGAGTATCAGAATAAAGGCGTTAACTCTCTTCTGTTTTCGGAGTTTATACCGGTGTTCTGTAAATGTGGTTACAAATATGCCGAAACCAATCTTGAGCTTGAGACCAATCAGAGTGTCCAGAAGCAATGGGAATATTTCGAACGCATACAGCATCGTCGGCGTCGTGTCTACCGTAAACCTATACCACAGTCGTCAGCTTCTGCGTCGGTTCAAAACAATCAAAAAAGTAATAACCAATTGAAAAGATGAGAACATCATATAAGCGCATACTTTTGAAACTCAGCGGTGAATCTCTTGCTGCCGGAAGCGGGCACGGTATCGATACAACTCGTTTGAACCAGTATGCATCTCAGATCAAAGCAGCTGCAGAAAGTGGTGTGGAGATTGCTATTGTGATTGGTGGAGGCAATATCTTCCGCGGTCTCAAGGGCGCATCGCAAGGTTTCGATCGTGTCAAGGGCGACCAGATGGGTATGCTTGCTACGGTTATAAACTCTCTTGCTCTCAGCTCTGCTCTCGAAGCGATAGGGCAGAAATCCACTGTGTTTACTGCTATCAGCATGTTTCCTATAGGCGAGCACTACAGCAAGTGGAAAGCGATTGAAGCTATGAAATCCGGTAGGGTGGCAATTCTTTCTGGTGGTACGGGAAATCCTTTCTTCACTACCGACACCGGTGCCGCGCTTCGTGGTGTAGAGGTTGAAGCCGATGTTATGCTCAAGGGTACACGTGTCGACGGGATATATACGGCAGATCCGGAGAAAGATCCTGCGGCTACAAAATTCGACGAGATAACCTACGATGAAGTCTACAATCGTAATCTCAAGGTGATGGATCTCACAGCGACAGCCCTTTGTAAAGAAAATCATCTGCCTATAATTGTCTTTGACATGGACACACCCGGAAATCTTGCAAAAGTTCTTGCCGGAGAAAAAACAGGCACACTTGTCTATTGATTGTTAAGTAAATAGTAAATATATTTCAAGATGGATCCCAAAACCTACCTCTCCGACGCTGAAGAGAAGATGGAACTTGCTGTAGAATACCTCGACGAGTCTCTTGCTCATATACGGGCTGGCAAAGCCAATCCTAAAATTCTTGATGGCATACGCGTCGACTATTATGGTAGCGCATGCCCCATCTCAAATGTGGCTAATATAAGCGTGCCCGATGCCCGCACGATCGCAATCACTCCATGGGAGAAAGCCATGTTCAGGGAGATTGAGAAAGCGATAATCAATTCTGAGCTTGGAATTACACCGGAAAACAACGGTGAGGTGATTCGTATTTCAATTCCACCTCTCACCGAGGAGCGTCGACGTCAGCTTGTGAAGCAGTCGAAAGCCGAAGCTGAGCAGGCTAAGGTTTCAGTGCGAAATGCCCGTCGTGAAGGTATCGACGGTCTTAAAAAAGCTGTGAAACAGGGTATGCCTGAAGACGTCGAAAAAGACGCTGAAAACGACATGCAGAAACTTCACGACCGTTTTATGAAACGGATTGATGAGCTTTTTGCAGCAAAGGAAAAAGAAATTCTTACTGTCTGAGCCTTTCCCGTGTTGGTTTGATGCAGACAGTATTGTTCCATTCCACTGTATTCGGCCCTATACATAGTCGCAGACTTGGAGTCTCTCTTGGCATAAACCTTCTGCCTGACGACGGAAAAATCTGCTCATTTGACTGTATATATTGTGAGGCCGGATTCAACGCTCAGGGGCCCGGTACTACCGGGTTCCCTTCAATGCAGCGTCTTCAGGCTGATCTGAGGGCTAAATTGTCAGAGATGAAAGAAGCTGGTAGTGCTCTTGATGTTATCACCTTTTCCGGTAACGGAGAGCCGACGCTCCATCCTCAGTTTCCTCAGGCAGTAGATATTGTCATAGCTGTTCGCGACGAGTTTTATCCTGAAGCGAAAATCAGTGTTCTCACCAATTCCACACAGATCGACCGCCCTGAAATAGCTGTAGCGCTGCGGAAAGCTGACAATGCAATTCTTAAGCTTGACTCTGCTGTTACATCTACTATGCGGCTAATCGACCGGCCGAATTCTCCTGACTTCACTTCGGAGCGCGTGATCGGCTACCTTGAAAACTTCGGTGAAAAAGCTATTGTGCAGACAATGCTCCTGCGTGGTGAATGTGACGGACACACAGTCGACAACACTACCCCGGAAGAAGTAGATGCTCTTATTGATGCGGTTTCGCGTATTAAACCGCGTGAAGTCATGCTTTATACCATTGATCGTCCCACTCCGCTTAAGACCCTGTCAAAAGTTTCTGTTGACGATCTTGAGCGTGTGGCCCGGAAATTGCGTGATAAGGGATTTAATGTCGCCACAGCTGGTTGATTTTTCATTATGTCGATATTAACGGACAAAACTCCTGTATTTCCGAAACCGCTTGTAGCAGGTGACCGTATAGCTATTGTATCACCTGCAGGCTATATTGATCCGAAACATGTGCATGCAGCGGTCAAAATTCTTGAACAACAAGGATGGAGGCCCTATATAGGGGAGTACGCCTTAGGCAGAAAAGGCACCTATAGTGGAACAGATACAGAGCGTTTCCAGGATCTCAGTGTTGCACTTAAAGATCCGTCGGTAAGAGCCGTTATATGCAGTCGTGGAGGATATGGGGCCGTGCATATACTCGATCGTCTCGACCTGCTGCCTGTAGGCAATGATCCGAAATGGATTGTGGGATTCAGCGATATTTCGGCACTTCATGCTCTTATGGCCCGTAAAGGCATTGTCTCTGTTCATGCTCCTATGACAAAAGATATTGCCCGGGGCGCTCAAGATCCGGATATTGCTTGTCTGTTTGATATTTTGCGCGGAAAAAAGCCTGTCCACTCATTTCCGGCTTCACGCTTCGATCGTCCGGGATTGGCTACCGGAAGGCTTCTCGGCGGTAATCTTGCCGTGATTGCCGAACTCATCGGTACACCGTTCAATGTCATGCTTCCCGGTTCGATCCTTTTCATCGAAGACATTGAAGAGCCTATCTACAAAATAGAGAGGATATTCTATCAGATGCGGCTGTCGGGCATATTTGACACTTTGGCTGGACTTGTTGTTGGACAGTTTACTGGCAGTAAGCCCAATGCCAACTATTCATGCGTGGAGGAGATGATTTCCGACATGGTTCGTCCCTACAGTTTCCCTGTGGCTATGAATGTTCCGTTTGGTCATGTTGATCACAACATACCCCTTCTTTCCGGATCGAAAGCAACTCTCAGGGTTACCATCGGAGAAAACAACAGTCTTGTCTCCTGGTGACACATGTGTGAATGTGCGTCATGACAATATAAACTCATGTCCATGTAGGGTTGTTTATATTCATGATCACGTTTTCATAAGTTCATCAGTCAACTATGTCGGCAGCACAAAAAAAAATATTTCTCGACCTGCTCCACACTATGATTTTGGTGCTGTCGGTGATCCTTATTGTCTACATATCGGTTGATTCAATAAACGATCGTAATTTTTTGGAAAATCATGACTACATGGTTTTTCAGTTTTGGGTATGTGTGGCTTTTATTTTTGATTTTTTTGTGGAACTATGGCTCTCACAACGAAAATGGGAGTTTATCAGACACCGGTGGTACTTTCTTTTATTGTCGATACCTTACCTGAATATTATACCATTGACAGGCTGGCTTGTTACTGAAGAAGAACTCTATTTCCTGCGTTTTATTCCGCTTGCACGGGGCGCACTTGCACTTTCAATAGTAATCGGGTATATATCTAAAAATAAGTTTTTAGGACTGCTTGTAACCTATTCGTCGATTCTGATATTGGTTACATATTTTGCCGCGCTTATTTTTTATCAGAAGGAAAACAGTGTCAACAGTGGTGTCACCGACTATTGGGATGCATTCTGGTGGGGGTGCTCACAGGCTACTACGCTCGGATGCGACATCTATCCTGTTACAGCTGTCGGGCGCATTCTGTGTTGTATTCTTTCGGCCATGGGCATAGTCATGTTTCCCTTGTTCACGGTATATGCCACTGATGCCATTCAACGTTATTATAGCCGTAAAGTGGACACTAAGGTAAACTCACATATTGTCAAGCCATGATATACGCCGATTCATTTATTCCGTCACATGCTATTGCCAGTGGCATAATGTCGTTTATCGACAGGTCTCTCGGTGCTGTGGGGCTCGCTCATATAGGCGGTATCGACAAGGTTCTGTATTCTATTGTCATTATTGCAGTCGCTCTTCTGGTAGCTTTTGCCATCAGACATGCCATAATCATTGCGCTGCGTAATATTCTTAAAATGCGGCGCAGTGAGCTTGCCGGGCAGATGCTCGATCTTCGCATCAGCACAAAGTGCACCCACATTGTCACCCCACTTGTGGTCATGTCTTTTGTTCCGTGGGCGTTTGAGGCTCAGCACATGATTCACACAGTCTTGATGCGGACACTCGTGGTGTGGCTATATATAGCGTTTGCTGTTGGTATAAATAGTCTGATATCATTGATCTGGCTTCGTTTTGACAATCGTCAGAATGAAAAAAAACATCCTTTGCGTGGACTTTTGATATCGGCTCACGGCATTGTGTGGGTCATAGTGGCTATCAGTGCCATTGCTGAGATTGCCGGAAAATCTCCTGGTGCGTTGCTGACAGGCATGGCTGCTATGTCGGCTGCGCTTCTGCTTATTTTCAAAGACAGCATACTTGGCTTTGTATCGGGAATTCTTCTTTCGCAAAACGACATGATACGTGTCGGCGACTGGATCATTGTGCCTAATACGCCGGCCAACGGCTCGGTCGAGGATGTCACTCTCACTGTCGTTAAAGTGAGAAACTGGGATAATACACTTGTCATGCTTCCTCCTTACGCTCTTATTTCCGGATCTTTTCAGAACTATCGCGGGATGTTTGAGATCGGGCGTCGGCTTATAGAGATTGATTTTCTGATTGATATGTCAAGCTTGCATAAGATCGACGACACTTTTATTGCGCGTATCGTCGGAAAATATCCTGAAGTGGAATCCTTTGTAAAAGAATCTGCCAATGCACATGGACTTGTTTTTAACGGAGGTACGGCACCCGTAAACGGTACTATTGATACAAATGCAGGATTGTTCAGGGCTTATCTTTGCAACTATCTTCTCAACCATCCATGCATATCAGGCCAGGAATACCTTATAGTGCGCTTCTTGCCACCGCAGACAGAAGGAGTGTCATTGCAGATATGGTGTTATGCCGATGGCGATGCTGTATCATGGGTCAAATACGAAGCTGTAAGGTCTCAGATTATTGAGCATGTTATAGTGACAGCTTCCGACTTTGATATAGACATTTACAATGCCGGTGCCTATGACATAGATATAAAAGACAACAGTGCCGCTACCGCTTCGGTGCAATCTGACCAATCATCACACACATCCCCTCATGAGTAAAAAACTGACAGGTGCTGAAAAAGAAGTGCGTCGCCGTTTGCGTCGCCGCTTTCGCTTTTCTGTTACCGACGAAAACAAATTTTCTCGTATTCTCAATCTGCGTCTGACTGCGCCAGGTGTTATCATTATGGCGGTTATAGCCGCTATTGCACTTGCCATTGCCGGAACGTTTATAGTCGTGAACACTCCTATGAGAGTACTCCTGCCGGGATATCTGCGAAACGCCCAACGGCAGCAGTATGAGCAGACGGCCATGCGCATTGACAGTATAGCCTCTGAAACAGCCATGCGAAACAAGTATGTCGATAATCTTGTCGCCATACTCAACAGTGATCTTGACACGGTGTTGCCGCCTATTCCCACTGATACAGTATCGCGTATTTACAGTATTGATTCACTCGCTGCTGCTTCGCAGGCTGAAATCGACTTTATCAACAAATATAAAGAGAGGGAAAAATTCAATCTGTCAGTTATGTCGCCAATTGTGGCGCAAGGCATGAAATTTATCAATCCGCTTGATGGTGCAGAGTTGCGACAGCCTGAAAAAAACGAAGATCCGCGTCATGCCACCTTCGACCCTCTTGCTGTACAGCCCGTATCATCCATTTACCGAGGAACGGTGCTTGATGTGTTCAATACTCCTGCCGATGGTATAGTTGTAATTGTACAGCATCCCAATGAGTTCGTAAGCCGTTATTCCGGTATTACAGCTCCTTTTGTTTCTCGTGGCGATAAGATTTCATCTGGGCGTAGGTTGGGACTTGTCGAGCGCGACAAAGCAGCCGATATCACTCGTCCGTCATTTGAGTTGTGGTATAATGGCACTCAGGTCAGTCCAGGTGACTATATCCCATTCTGAAGGTCAATTGTGATATATAATTCCTGAATGTCAATTTTTAAAAATGTCAGATGCGGCTATTTCATTGACTGCATCTGGCATTCTTAAATAACTTTTTGGTAAAAATTAAGATTATCAAAAAGTTATCATTATATTTATACCGTAGTGAACCACATCTAATATCATCAGTCATGTTTCGTTTTTTGTTTTTTCTAATACTTGCGTCGGCAGCGCTGTCAGCCGGGGCATCTTATCCTTTTATAGGGACATTACGCAACACCAAAGGTAAGCCGGTAAAGGGGGTTAAGGTCTTTCTGCACACTCCTAAGGATGCCGTTAGGTCGGATAAGAATGGGGAATTCAAGTTTGAGGACGTGGATTCCACTGATTTTATATATATCGATTACAAGGGTAAAGAGTACGGTTTTGCTGTGAACGGTCGACATGATATTATGCTTGTGGTGGGGGAGGACAACCGTATTTTTGAGAAGAACAATTACGTCGGCGAGACTTTCCACGGTCATCTGATCGACTACAAGGGTAAGCCTATTAGGGGAGCTGTGGTTTATGGGAGTGATCCGTTTGACTATGTTAAGTCAGACCGCGACGGCAACTTTCTGCTCGACAACGTCGTGGATACCGACACGGTGCATATAAAACACGACGGCTACATACACGACATAGCCATGGATGGAAGCAAGGGCATGTACATAAAGATTCAGAGGTCACATGGTCGCAGAATAGACGATGATATAATTGATACAGGCGTGGGATATATGAGACTTAGGGACTATAATGGCCCATATAGCAAGATGACTTCCAAACAACTTGAGGCATGTGGTACGTCGAATATAGCACAAGCCTTGAACTGGATGCCGGGGGTGACTGTATCTCCCGACGGGAAAATATGGATAAGGGGAGGATGGTGCTCTCCTTTATGGGTGGTTGATGGAGTCGCAACTAATCCTGTTGATTTGACCGTAATGGAGGTCAAGAGTATTGTGGTGCTCAAAGACGGTGCTATGTATGGCTCACGTGGTGCCGGCGGAGTTATCATTGTCACTACAAAAGGCAGCGACTTCTGAAGTAAAGTGCCTTCCGCTGTCGGTGGAAGGTAGGGGTATTGCGTTTGCTGCCGCATGCTTGGTTGCCGTCGAAGACGGACGAGCATATCAGGATTTATGTGATATGCAGCGGAGCAGCGACACATGTGTAGCACCGTGCGGGTGACTCGTGATCTACGTGACTTCGTGTCACTCACGTCCATGACTGGCAAACTTCTTTCCAACAAAATGGATGGATAATCAGAAAATTAAAGTTATCTTTAGACTGCATTCAATAACCTCTAAAATCATGAACCATGTGTAAGCTATTATTTTCTCTGCTGCTTGTAGTCTCTGCACTTGCCGCCGGCGCAACCGAGCCGTTTATCGGGACGCTGCGTAACACCAAAGGTAAGCCGGTAAAAGGCGTGAAGGTCTATCTGCATAATCCTAAAGATGCCGTTAAGTCGGATAAGAATGGGGAATTCAAGTTAGAGGACTTGGCCTCCGGCGACACTATCCATATCAGCTATAAAAACATGATTCATAGCTTTGCTGTTGACAACAGGCAGGATATAATGTTTGTGGTCGGGGAAGATAACCGTATATTTGAAATCGGCAATTATGTCGGCGAGACTTTCCACGGTCATCTGTTCGATTATAAGGGTAAGCCTATCAGAGGAGCGGTGGTTTATACGAGCGATCCGTTTGACTATGTGAAATCAGACCGCGACGGAAATTTCCTACTCGACAACGTTGTGGATACCGACACTGTGCATATAAAACACGACGGCTATATCCATGATATTGCAATGGACGGCAGCAAGGGCATGTACATAAAGATTCAGAGGTCACATGGTCGCAGAATAGACGACGAGGAGGTGAATATAGGTGCCGGAAGCGTAAGGCTGCGTGATTACAATGGTCCTTACAGCATGATGAATGCCAAGCAACTGGAAGCGACCGGCGAGAGCGATCTTGTGAGAGCTTTAAAGTGGATGCCAGGGGTAAGTGTTTTTGAGGGTAGAATATCGGTAAGAAACTCATTGTGGAGTCCTCTGTGGGTTGTTGACGGCACAGAGATGACGAATTTTCCGGGCCTGACGGTAATGGAGGTGGAAAGCGTTGTGGTGCTGAAAGATGGGGCGGCCTACGGCACTCGAGCCGGCGGAGGGGTTATTGTTGTTACCACCAAGGGCAGCAAATTCTAATTATGGTTAAACTGCCTAACATTTTGGTTGTGAACATAACTATTATTTTTTATACATGGATTTATTCTATGTTGAGAAATAAAAAAATTTAAATTCGGAACCAATATAATTTTATTTGTTGGTTTGTTCTGTTTTAATTTTGAGAATATGTGTAAAAGATAACATATTATATATTTATTTAGACTTTATCGTTACCTTTAGTGAACCGCATCTAATATCATCAGGCGTGTTTCGTTTTTTGTTTTTTCTAATACTTGTGTCGGCAGCGCTGTCAGCCGGGGCATCCGAGCCGTTTATCGGGACTTTGTGTAATACCAAGGGTCGTGCGATAAAAGGGGTGAAGGTCTATGTGCATAATCCGAAGGAAACTGTTAAGTCGGATAAAAAGGGTGAATTCAAGTTTGATGGTGTAAATCCCGGAGACACGATACATATCAGCTATAAGGGAAAGGTTCACAGCTTTGCCGTAAACAGCAGACATGATATTATGTTTGTGGTAGGAGAGGACGGAAGAATATTTGAGAAAGACAATTACGTTGGCGATGCTTTCCACGGCCATCTGTTCGATTATAATGGCAAGCCTATAAGAGGAGCTATGGTGTATTCGAGAGATCCTTTTGATTACGTTAAGTCAGACCGCGATGGCAACTTTCTGCTCGACAATATCGTATCTACCGACACTTTGCATATAAAGCATGAGGGCTATATCCATGATATCGCTATGGATGGGAGCAAGGGTATGTACATAAAGATTCAGAGGTCACATGGTCGCAGAATAGGTGGGGATCTTGTGAGTACAGGAGCTGGGATGGTGGATGTAAGGCAGTACAACGGTCCGCGTGCGGTCAGAACGGCTAAAGAGCTCGAAGCTATGGGAACATCAGATCTGGCATTGGCAATGCTTGGAATGAAAGGTGTGACTGTCGGTAGAGACAAAGATGGAAAGCCGGAAGTGTTGATAAGGAATAGAAGAAACCCTCTGTGGATTCTTGATGGGATAAGGATGACAGAGATGCCTGACTTAACCGTGATGGAAGTTGAAAAAATAGAGGTTCTTCACGATGGCGGAATGTATGGCCTGGGCGCATGGAGTGGTGTGGTCAACATCACCACCAAAGGCAGCAGCCGCTAAATCGCTCACGCTGAGGGCTCATGTTGTATGATAATGCTAATATTATGATCTGAGTGGCATGATCTCTTCGGAGCATGAACCGGCGATGTGACTGTATCACATTATGCAACATATTCAATGCCGTGATAATGTGAAATCCGGTGTGACAGGTTTACCGGCTTACTGTCATATATTCCCCTTGCATTCCACCTGCAACGACATATCGCTGCAGGCCGTATCCCTCTTGTGCGGCTTTTCCTGAAATCGGATGACCATAGTTGGTGAAGATGTCATATACACTGCCGCATTTCGGGCAGTAGGCGTTGTTGGCTTTGGTGTCGACAACAATCCTTACAGTAGGCGATTGTTCAACCGGGCAGGCGAGATCATATCCGACCGGATTGCCGTGTATGTCTCCTGCCAGCAGTACACCGCCAAAACCGGTGTATGTAAGAGAGGTATATGGAAAATTAGATGGCTCACGCTCGCTTTTGATAAACCGGCGTGTCTCCAGGGCACCGCTTACGCCATAGATCTCCCATTGTGATTGCGTCTGAAATGCTATTCTTATAGGTGAAGATGGAATGCGATCGTCATCTACGGTATGACACCCGCATAGCGTTACTGTTGCGCTTATGGCGGCTAAAATGCCATAAAAACGCTTCTTTCTCATTTTCCCAGTAGTGAGTCCACTGCTTTGTGCCAGGTCGCGAAATCCATCAGGGCAAGCTGCGATTTCATTCTCTCACGCAGTCGGTCGTTACCGAGATTGCCGGTAGATCCGATATGGCTGTGTTGTAAAACCTTGTCGGGTTTAAACTCTCCTCGTTCGATTGCAAGGCCTACTTGTTTATAGGCGTCGCGGAATGGTACACCCTCTTTTACAAGGCGGTTCACTTCTTCCACTGAGTACATCAGGTCATATCGTGGATCCTCGGCTGTATGCCGGTTCACAGTCATGCCGCCTATCATTCTTCCGGTCATGTCGAGTATGTCGATGAGAGTGTCGAAAGTAGGCAGGAAGTTTTCTTTTATTAGCTGTAGATCACGGAAATACCCCGAAGGCAGATTCGATGTTATGAGAGTGATCTCATAGGGGAGTGCCTGGATTTTATTGCACTTGGCACGTGTCAGCTCAAATACATCTGGATTTTTTTTATGAGGCATGATTGACGAGCCGGTGGTAAATTCGTCAGGTAGCTTTATAAAGCCGAAGTTTTGCGAGTTGTATAGACAGGCATCCATGGCAAGTTTGCCTACTGTCGCGGCAATATTTCCGAGTGCCTGAGCAACAATACGCTCGGTCTTTCCTCTACCCATCTGGGCATATACGGAATTTATGGCAACCGATTCAAATCCCATAAGCCTGGTCGTGAGGTCGCGATCGAGAGGGAACGATGAGCCGTAACCTGCTGCCGATCCCAGAGGATTGCGGTTTACGACGTTATATGCCGCCGACAATACTGTTATGTCGTCAGTAAGTCCTTCTGCATAGGATCCAAGCCACATTCCCACTGACGACGGCATTGCTACTTGCAGATGTGTGTAACCGGGGATAGTGACATCGGCATAGCGGTCACTCTGGTTTATGAGTATGTCAAACAAACGGCTCACAGCATCGGCTACTTCCTCGATTTTGGCACGCATCATCAGTTTCAGATCAACAAGAACCTGATCGTTGCGTGACCTGCCGGAGTGAATTTTTTTGCCTGTGTCGCCGAGACGGTTTGTCAGCATCAGTTCGACCTGTGAGTGTATGTCTTCGATTCCAGGCTCGATTTCAAAACCGGGTTTCAGCACTTCGTTGTATATCTCTCTGAGATTCTTTGTCAGGATAGATAGCTCGTCGGCTGCCAGCAGCCCGATCTTCTCAAGCATTCTGATGTGTGCAAGAGAGCCGATAATATCCCATTCGGCTATGTACAGATCCATTTCTCTATCGAGTCCCACAGTATAGCGGTCAACGTCAGAATCAACTTCAGTGTTCTTTTCCCAGAGTTTCTTTGCCATGATACATTATGTTCTTAAATACAAAAATGCGGTAAAAAATCGGGATATCCAATTTTTACCGCATTCGTTGATCTTTATTCTGGAGTTATATGCTCTGTTTATTCATCAATATCTATTGAGAAATCGTCAGGAAGGTCACTGTCGAAATCAAAAGTTTCGTTATTTTTAACTTTCTCATCACTTTCAATTTCTTCGGAATCGGAACTGTCATCACGATCTTTTGAGACCGGCTTCTTTTTGCCGTTGCCGTGGTCGGCATCATAGAGTGCGGCAAGTATCTTTTCTTCAAGTTCATCGGCAAGCTCGGGATTGTCGTTTATTACCTCCTTTGCTGCCTCGCGTCCTTGTGCCAGTTTAGAGCCGTCGTAACTGAACCATGATCCGCTTTTTTTGATGATATCCAGTTCTACTCCAAGGTCGAGAATTTCACTTGAGCGGGAGATGCCCTCTCCAAACATTATGTCGAATTCGCAACGCTTGAATGGGGGAGCTACCTTGTTTTTGACAACCTTTACTTTTGTGTGGCGGCCTATGATGTCATCGTCATTTTTCAGGGTTGTGGAGCTTCGTATGTCGATACGTACAGAAGCATAGAATTTTAGTGCATTTCCGCCTGTTGTCGTTTCCGGATTGCCGAACATGACGCCGATCTTTTCCCGAAGCTGGTTGATGAAGATGCAAGTGGTGTTGGTTCTTGAGATAGTGCCGGTGAGTTTGCGCATTGCCTGCGACATGAGGCGCGCGTGGAGACCAACGTTTTTGTCTCCCATTACACCTTCGATTTCTGCCTTGGGAGTTAGCGCAGCTACTGAATCGACAACCACAATGTCGACGGCTGATGAGCGTATCAGTTTCTCGGTGATTTCAAGAGCCTGCTCTCCGTTATCGGGCTGGGAGATAAGAAGGTTGTCGGTATCTACACCAAGAGCTTCGGCATAGAAACGGTCAAATGCATGCTCTGCATCGATAAGGGCGGCTGTTCCGCCGGCTTTCTGGCATTGTGCTATAGCATGTAGAGCGAGAGTGGTCTTACCCGACGACTCCGGGCCAAAAATCTCGATGATTCTTCCTTTAGGGAAACCTCCTACACCGAGTGCGTAGTTCAAGCCTATCGAGCCTGTCGGAATTACCTCGATTTTGTCTATCTTCTCTTCTCCGAGTTTCATTATCGACCCGTGACCATGGTCCTTCTCTATTTTGGCAAGAGCCTGGGCAAGAGCTTTGGCTTTAACGTCGCGGGGATCTGTTGCTGCCACTTCTTTGCTGCCTTTTTTAGCCTTGACTGCTTTTGTGTTCTTTTCCATTATCTTGTTACTGTTTTTCTATTCAATCATTGTATGGCAAAAATAGTTCACGGCATGGGCCGTTTTATTGTACCCGTGCGTTATTGTGTGTTAATCTTTGCCTCCGTTACGATAATAGCGGCACACTTCTTTAAGACCACATTCAAGACAAAGCGGACGACGGGCCTTGCACATATAGCGTCCGTGAAGTATCAGCCAGTGATGGGCGCGTGCGAGTTTGTCCTTGTCAAACCCTTGGGTAAGAGCTTTCTCTGTTTCAAGCGGAGTGCGCGATCCGGTAGTCAGACCAATACGCTCGCTCACCCTGAACACATGGGTGTCGACAGCCATGGCTGCCTGTCCGAAAACAACCGACAGGATTACATTGGCGGTTTTTCTGCCGACTCCCGGAAGTTTTGTAAGCTCATCGATGCTCGACGGTACTTCGCCTCCGTATTTTTCAGTCAGTGTTTCAGCCATCCCTTTCAACAGCTTTGATTTGTTGTTGGGATAGGTTACCGACTTGATGTATTCTTTTATTTCGTCGACAGATGCTGCTGCCATTGTCTCCGCGTCGGGAAATGCCTCGAAAAGAGCTGGTGTGATAAGATTTACACGTGCGTCGGTGCATTGTGCCGACAGAATCACTGCCACCAGAAGTTCGTAAGGGGATTTATATTGCAGTTCGGTTTTCGGATCCGGCATTGTTTGCTCAAACCATTCCGTGACATGCCTGTATATTTCCCCTTTTTTCATTTTCTAAGGTTTTCTGATAGTTGTTGGGGCTAAAAATTAGCGGGCAGCTGTAAATTCTTCAAGGAATCTCACGTCGTTTTCCGAGAACATGCGCAGATCCTTTACCCTGTATTTCAGATTGGTGATGCGCTCGATTCCCATGCCGAGTGCGAATCCGCTGTATTTTTTGCTGTCGATACCGCAGGATTCAAGCACATTAGGATCAACCATGCCGCAACCGAGGATTTCCACCCAGCCGGTATGTTTGCAGAAGTTGCAACCTTTACCGCCGCATAGGTGACACGAGATGTCCATTTCTGCCGAAGGTTCGGTAAACGGAAAATAGCTCGGACGCAGGCGTATCTGTGTTTCATTGCCGAACATCTCGCGGGCGAAGTACAGCAAAGTCTGTCGCAGATCGGCAAACGACACATGCTCGTCGATATATAGAGCCTCCACCTGATGGAAGAAACAGTGGGCGCGCGCCGAAACAGCTTCGTTGCGGTATACACGTCCGGGACAGATGATACGGATAGGCGGTTCCTGCTTTTCCATTACTCTTGTCTGAACGGACGAGGTGTGGGTGCGCAGAAGCACGTCAGGCTCCCGTTGGATGAAGAACGTGTCCTGCATGTCGCGGGCTGGATGGTCGGGAGCAAAGTTAAGAGCCGAGAACACATGCCAGTCATCCTCTATTTCCGGACCCTCGGCGATCGAGAATCCAAGACGGCGGAATATCGAGATGATTTGTTCCCTGACGATTGAAATCGGATGTCGGCTTCCAAGGGTAATCGGAGCAGCTGTGCGTGTCATGTCGAGGCTGTTGGCGTCCTCGCTGTGGAGGTTGTTCTCCACTTGCTCGCGCAGGTTGGCGATATGATCGGTAAGCTGTGTCTTCAGTTCATTGAGAGCTTGGCCTACAGCCTTTTTGCTTTCGGCAGGAACTGTGCGAAACTCATTCATAAGGGTTGAGATCTCACCCTTTTTGCTCAGATATTTGATGCGCAGTGCCTCAACCTCCTCTGCGGTGGTAGCCGACAGTTTGGATATTTGCTCCTTGAGCTGTTCTATCTTTTCAAGCATTTTACACACTCTCTAATTCTTTCAGCCGGGCTACATATTTCCCGATGATGTCAAATTCAATATTCACCCGATCCCCCTCTTTCAGCTTACAGAAATTTGTATGCTCAAGTGTATAGGGGATTATGGCCACGCGAAAACTTTTCGGCGTGGAGTCACACACGGTAAGGCTCACGCCGTTTACAGTCACCGATCCCTTTTCGACTGTCATGTATCCTTTCTTGACGAGATCGGTTGTTACTTCATACTCAAACTTGAAGTAATGGCTGCCCTCGACTTCCTCGATCTCGGTGCAAATTGCAGTGCAGTCTACATGCCCCTGCACGATGTGACCGTCAAGGCGTCCGTTCATCTTCATGCTGCGCTCCAGATTCACGAGTGAACCGGCTGTGAGTTGGCCGAGATTGCTTCGCCGCAGAGTTTCCTCTATGGCTGTCACGCGGTATGTACCGTTGCTGTTGAGTTCAACCACTGTCAGGCACACACCGTTGTGCGATACCGATTGATCGATTCGTAGCTCATCGGCAAATGATGATCTGACTGTCAGTTGGAGGTTTCCATCCCTGCGTTCTGCCGATATCACTTGCGCTGCTTCCTCTACAATTCCTGAAAACATGATTTTTGGTGTGTGTCGTGAGGTTGGTTTGTATAATCTATGAAGGACTGGAGAAAGATTATTCTTCCTCCTCCTTCATGTTGTGAAAGACGTTCTGCACGTCCTCGTCTTCCTCGAGTTTTTCAAGAAGTTTATCAAGTGCCACACGCTGTTCGGCGGTAACTTCTTTTAGTTCGTGGGGAATACGCTCAAATTCAGCGCTTACTATTTCAAATTCGTTGCCTTCGAGATATTTCTGTATATTGGCGAATTCTTCAAATGCGCCATAGAGGATGATTTCGTCCTCGTCGGCTTCGATTTCGTCTACACCATAGTCGATCAGCTCAAGCTCCAGATCCTCAAGAGATATGCCGTCTTTCGACTTGATCTTGAAAACACTCTTGTGGTCGAATAGGAACGTCAGCGAGCCTTGAGTGCCAAGGTTGCCTCCATAACGGGTGAAATAAGAACGCACATTTGCCACAGTACGGGTATTGTTGTCAGTGGCAGCTTCTACGAAAATAGCAATGCCGTGAGGGCCATATCCCTCATAGGTTATTTCCTTGTAGTCGCTTGCATCTTTGTCTGTAGCTTTTTTGATAGCACGCTCTACTGTGTCCTTAGGCATGTTTGCTGCCTTGGCGTTCTGCATAAGAGCACGCAGGCGGGGGTTGGTTGTTGGATCCGGGCCACCTGATTTGGCGGCTATGGTGATTTCCTTACCGATGCGCGTGAATGTACGCGACATGTTGCCCCAGCGTTTCATCTTGCGGGCTTTGCGATATTCAAATGCTCTTCCCATGGGAAGTGATGATATGTGGTTTTTACTGTTTGGATTTTCAAACTCTTTAACGCAGTGATGCTCCGAGGCGCTTCTCAAGAGAGAGCGTGACTTTCTGCATTACTGCATCGATCTGCTTGTCCTGGAGAGTTTTCTCGTCATCCTGAAGAGTGATGGCGATAGCATAGCTCTTTTTGCCGGCAGGAAGATTTTTTCCTTCGTATACATCGAAGAGTTCAATGTTCTTGAGAAGACGTTTTTCTGCCGAACGTACGGTCTGCTCTATCATTTCCATTGTGACTGATGAGTCAATAAGCAGTGCGAGATCACGGCGCACAGGCATTGTACGAGGCAGGGGAGTGAATTCGGCATTTCGCTTGAGTGCGAGTGACACAAGTGCGCTCCAGTCAAGCTCGGCATAGAAAACAGGCTGTTTGATACCCATTTTGCGTAATAGTGACAGAGAGAGTACGCCCATTGTGCCGAGTCGTTTTCCCGAACGTATCGATATTGTCATCTGATTCTCATATACATCATCAGGTTCGGTCACGTTGAGTGCGATTTCACGGGTATTTAATCCAAGACGGGCTATCACATTGCTTACGACAGCCTTGAGATCGAAGAATGTCGATTGGCGTGCACTGTATGCCCAGTTGCCTTCGTTCATGTCTCCGGTGATCCAAAGAGCCAGACGTGATTCCTCTTTGAACGGGCGCAGCGGTTGTTCTTTGGTTGATACTTCTTCCGGATTGAAGAAGTATACATTTCCGCTTTCATAGAACCGCAGATTTGAATTCTTGCGGTTGATGTTATGCGATATTGATTCAAGTCCTCCGAAAAGCAAGGTCTGGCGCATTACGCTCAGGTCATTGCTAAGGGGATTGAGAAGTCTTACACAATTGTCAGCCGGCCATCGGTTAACCCCTTCATAGTATGATGTCGATGACAACGAATTATTGAGTATTTCGTTAAATCCTGTTGCCGAGAGCTGTTCGCTGATGGTGCGCAGCAGGTCATCGGCAGAGTCAGTAGGAGTCTGGAATGAAAGAGAGGCATGGAGCTGATCTCCGGCGGCGATATTGTTGTAACCGTATATTCGAAGTATATCTTCGATCACATCGCACGGACGTCGCACGTCAACCCTGTAGGTGGGTACTTCCAGACAGACTTCATCATCGCTGTGGCGGTCGGTTGATTTTATTTCAAGAGACGCGAGTATAGAGTTGACCGTATCCTTGGGAATCTCTTTTCCGACCAGTGCATTCAGTTTGCTGTAGCTCAGGGTTACAGGATAAGGAGCGATAGCTTCGGGATAGATATCGACAGGTTCGCCGCATATCTCACCTCCGGCAAGCTCTTTGACTAAAAGTGCTGCAAGCTTTATCGCATAAAGGCAGATGTTGGGATCAGTTCCACGTTCGTAGCGGAATGAGGCGTCTGTAGACAGTCCGTGGCGTCTTGCAGTCTTTCTGACCCATGTCGGGTTAAAATAGGCGCTCTCAAGAAATATATCGGTAGTCGATTCTGTCACTCCGGAATTCAGGCCTCCGAATACTCCTGCTATGCACATAGGTCCGTCGCCACCGCATATCATAAGGTCTTTTTCCGAAAGCTTGCGTTCTATACCGTCGAGTGTGACAAAGGGAGTCCCTTCGGCTACAGTCTTGACAGTCACTTTGTCGGCTTTGATCTGCGACAGATCGAAGCAGTGAAGAGGCTGTCCGAGACCAAGCAGTATGTAGTTGGTGATATCTACGATGTTGTTGATTGGACGTTGGCCGATAGATGTAAGCCGTTCTTTGAGCCATTCGGGGCTTTCCGAAACTTTCACACCTCTGATAGTCAGTCCGCAATAACGTGGACAGGCTTCGGTGTTCATCACCTCCACCTCAAGGCCGCCATCGTTGCGGTCGGCTTTGAAAGCATCTATATTGGGTTTATTGGCTTTGGCTGGACGGTCATGTGTGCAAAGCCAAGCCGAAAGATCACGCGCTACTCCGTAATGCGATGCCGCGTCAACGCGGTTCGGGGTCAGATCCACTTCAAGTACGTGATCACTTGTCAGCTTGTAATATTCTGCTGCAGGTGTACCAGGTTTTACATCTTCGGGGATCACTATGATTCCGTCATGGGAGTTTCCTACACCGATTTCATCTTCGGCGCAGATCATCCCGAAAGAATCCTGACCGCGCATGCGACCTTTCTTTATAGTGAATTCCTTTCCGTCAGGCGTGTAAAGAACAGTCCCGATTGTGGCGACTACGACAGTCTGTCCGGCTGCGACGTTTGGAGCGCCGCACACTATCTGCACAGGGCCGTTGGCGTCCCCGGTGTCTACAGTCGTGATGTGAAGATGATCGCTGTCGGGGTGATCGACACAAGTGAGTACTTTTCCGATCACAAGACCACGGAGGCCGCCGCGTATCGATTCTACCTCCTCTACCGATCCAGTTTCAAGACCTATCGATGTGAGAGCTTCGGCCAGGCGTTCGGCCGAAAGGTCGAAGTCGATATAATCGCGAAGCCATTTATAGGATATATTCATTTACTCCAGTGGATGATTGATGTGCACTTTCTATTAATGCGCAAAAATAACTATTTTTTCAATAAAATTCAAACCTCTTGCACACACCCTGTTTCTTGGCCAGAAAACACATAAAAAAGTGCTATCTTTGAGCAGAAAAATCACAATATGTTTTCACTATGAACTATGTAATTCTTGCAGGTGGACTTGGATCGCGTTTCCAAAAGGAGGGCCACATGGTTCCCAAACCTCTTGTTCAGCTTCTTGGCCAGCCTATGATAGGCCGCCTGATAAAGACTCTTTGCAAATTTGGCGCAGAGCGCATTCAGGTCGCGGCCAATGCCCGTATGCCTCAGTTGATAGAATATCTTGAGCAGCTTGTTGCCGAGGGATATCCGGTCGTTGTGAATCCCGTGATAACTGACAACTCCTATGTCAGTCTGCGTGAAGGTGCCCGTGGCATTGACGGAAAGTTCATTGCAATGACTGTTGATGCCATTTTTACCAACGAGGAATTCGGTCGTTATGTCGATGCAGTCGCTAAAACCGACGACAACACCATACTCATGGGGCTAACCCGTTTTGTCGATGACGAGAGTCCGCTATATGCCAGAATCAATGATGATGGTGAGATTATAGACTATCGTTATGGTGGAGAACCTTTTACTGAGGGAACAATAGTATCGGCCGGTCTTTATGGATTGTCGGGAAAAGCTATGCGGAAAATCGTCGACGAAGACAAGCATCCGACATCGCTGAGTGATTTTCAGCGTATCCTTGCCGCTGAAACCGATATGAAGGTTCTTCCGTTTGAGTTTGAGAAAGCTTTTGATGTTGATAATCTTCACGACCGGGGTGCAGCGGAAGAATTCCTGCGGAATGCCAACGGAGAGTGAGGCTTAGGGGATTATGAATAACAATGCTCTTGCATTCACAGCCTTGAGCCGTGAATATTGCGACACGCTTGCTTCGGCATCGTCTGGTTCTCCGTCTCGGTTTGTTGGTTCGATGCTGAAGCTTTTGCCTCGCATATATATTGCCGCGTCCGATCTTAAGCCTTCGGCTGCTATGTTGCTTGAAGAGGAGGATGACTCATGGCTGAATCCTGTTCTCGATGAGCAGGCCTATGATGATGTGCGTGCTTCGGTTGCTGTGCTCATGGGTGAAGAAGATGTGTTTCTTGAGGTGTTTGAGGAAGACATGAAGTATAGCGAGACTCCGGTTGCGGCAAGTATATCCGAAAGTCTTGCCGATATATATCAGCAGCTGTTTAATTTTCTATACACTGTCGCTGACTCGACCGATGATGTCATTGACAGTGCGATTTTAGCAGTTCGCACTTCATTTAAAGAATTCTGGTCACAGACCCTTCTAAACGTACTTCGGGCATTAAATCATCTTTGGGCAGCCGGACTGTTGCCTGACGACAGCGACGATGAAGGCATGGATTGAGGCTATGAGGCTGCGCACGCTCCCCGTTTCTACGGCCGGAGTGTTTGCTTCGTGGGCTATCGTTGCCGACAGCCCTGTCTTTCGATGGATTCCGGCTGTAATATGCCTTCTTTTTGCAGTAGGAGCTCAGATTGCCTCTAATTTTGCAAATGAGTATTATGATTACCGTGACGGTTTGGATCGTCCGGGACGATCGGGGCCGAGACGGGGTGTCACAGAGGGTGACATTTCCCCAAAGGCAATGAAAGCAGCTACCTATGCCCTTCTTGCGGTAACATCGGCACTTGGCCTGTTACTTATTATGTGGGGAGGGTGGTGGCTGATTGCAGTCGGAGCAGTCATACTGCTCGGAGCTCTTGCCTACAGTGCCGGTCCTTGGCCTCTTTCCCGTCATTGTCTTGGCGAGGTCATGGTCATAATCTTTTTTGGAATTGTACCTGTCAACTTCACATGCTGGCTTGTCTCAGGCCTATGGTCGGTTGAGTCTTTGCTTGTTTCTGTCGCTATCGGTTTGATGGGCGCGAATGTGCTGATTGTAAATAACTATCGTGATGCTGACGATGATGCCGCTGTGGGCAAGCACACGTTGGCTACACGATTTGGCCGTAAAGCCATGCATCGGCTGTATCTTGCCAATGCTGTTGTCGCCAGCTCGCTCACTTTGCTGGCATCTTGTCAATTCATTTTTGCCGCTGCGATATATTTGACGGTGGCATATTTTATTTGGCGTCGCATGAAGCTGCCTGAGAATCCGGAACAGGCATATCTTGTTGCTCTTAATCCGCTTCTGGGCATGACTGCATGTTCGATGCTTATTTATGCAATCACTCTTTTTCTTTGAATTATGGCAAATACCCTTCCTCCGTTGGCTGAACGTCTGCGACCACGTTCGCTTGACGATTATATCGGACAGACCCACCTCGTGGGAGAGGGGGGTGTTGTCCGGCGCATGATTCAGAGTGGCAGTATAGCTTCGTTTATACTCTGGGGGCCTCCAGGAGTAGGAAAGACAACACTTGCCCGAATTGTATCCGGTGCTACGGGTAACGCGTTTTTTACGCTTAGTGCAGTTACTGCCGGTGTCAAAGAAGTTAGGGAGGTACTTGACCGTTGTAAGGCAGAGTCTGTAAGCGTTTTCTCAAAAGGCCGGCCGATACTTTTTATCGACGAAATTCACCGTTTCAACAAAGCGCAGCAGGATAGTCTGCTCGGAGCGGTTGAAAACGGCACTGTCACACTTATTGGTGCGACTACCGAGAATCCTTCCTTTGAGGTTATACGCCCACTTCTTTCGCGTGCTCAGATTTATACTCTCAGGCCGCTTGAGGCTTTGGACCTGCAGAAGCTGCTTGATAGGGCTGTGGCGACTGACGAGATTTTGTCAAGACGCGATGTGAAAATCGAGTCTGTTGATGCTTTGTTTCGCTTCTCAGGGGGTGATGCCAGGAAACTACTGAATATACTCGACCTTCTTGAGCAGTCGACGCCGCATGGTGAGCCGCTGATAGTCTCCGATGCAAACGTTACATCCTCCCTTCAGGAAAATCCGGCTGCTTATGACAAAGGAGGGGAGATGCACTATGATATTATTTCGGCATTTATCAAAAGTATCAGGGGAAGCGACCCCGATGCAGCGGTCTATTGGCTGGCTCGAATGATAGCCGGGGGAGAGGATCCTGAATTTATTGCCCGGCGTCTGGCGATAGTTGCGGCCGAGGATATAGGTCTTGCCAACCCTAATGCATTGCTTCTCGCCAATGCAACTTACGATATATTGCGTAAGATTGGAATGCCTGAAGGTCGTATACCGTTGGCGGAGTGTACTGTTTATCTTGCCAATTCTCAAAAGAGTAATTCGGCTTATCGATCCATAGACGCTGCATTGGCCAAGGTAAGGGAAACGGGTGATTTGCCGGTGCCGTTGCATCTGCGCAATGCACCTACATCGCTGATGAAAGATATGGGCTATGGCGCCGACTATAAATATGCGCATGATTATCCCGGCAATTTCGTGCGTCAGCAATTTCTGCCTGACCGATTAGTCGGTACACGTTTCTGGCATGCATGTCGAAACTCTCAGGAAGATCGTCTTGAGGAACTGCGCAAGTCTCGTTGGGGATAATGAATGAATACCGGAAAAGCATTGGAAAACCATCTATGATAAGTTTGAGAAAATTGTTGTTATGCGCCGCTATTGTTTGTTCGGTGTTATATTGTTGTCCTGTTATGGCGCAGCAGCCATTATATAAACAGGCGTCTGCTTCTGTTGAGCATAGAGTAAATGATCTGATCGGCAGGATGACCGTCGATGAGAAGGTGGCTCAATTGTGTTGTCCGTTGGGATGGGAAATGTACACAAAGACCGGCGATAATGAAGTTTCGGTTTCTGAGTTGTATAAAACTAAAATGAAAGATGCGCCGGTTGGATCGTTGTGGGCTGTGCTGCGTGCCGATCCGTGGACACAGAAGACCTTGGAAACAGGTTTGAATCCTGAATTGGCGGCAAAGGCAATCAACGCACTACAGAAATATGCAGTGGAAGAGACTCGTCTCGGCATTCCGGTGCTGTTTGCCGAGGAGTGCCCTCATGGGCATATGGCGATTGGAACGACAGTATTCCCTACGGCGTTGTCGGCAGCAAGCACGTGGAATGAGGATCTGATGTATGAAATGGGGGAGGCTATCGCTCTTGAGGCCCGTCTGCAAGGGGCAAATATAGGCTATGGGCCGGTTCTGGATATTGCTCGAGAACCGCGATGGTCACGCATGGAGGAAACCTTTGGAGAGGATCCTGTTCTTACTTCTATTATGGGAGTGGCTATGATGAAGGGGATGCAGGGTGAAGTGCAGAATGACGGGAAGCATCTTTATTCGACATTGAAGCATTTTGCTGCATATGGTGTGCCTGAATCCGGGCATAATGGGGCACGTGCAAGTTGCGGTATGCGTCAGTTGCTGTCGGAGTATCTGCCTCCATTCAAAAAAGCTGTAGAGGAGGGTGCGGCGACAATCATGACATCCTACAACTCTATCGATGGTGTGCCATGCACAGCCAACAGGGTATTGCTGACTGATTTGTTGCGTGGTCAATGGGGCTTTGACGGCTTTGTTTATTCTGATCTTTTGAGTATAGAAGGGATTTCCGGTATGGGTGTGGCTGTGGACAGCAAGGATGCTGCGGTAAAAGCTCTGAAAGCAGGTCTGGATATGGATTTGGGAGGAAATGCTTTCGGACGTAACTTGAAGTCTGCCTATGAGGATGGGGCGGTCTCAATGGATGATATTGATAGAGCAGTAGCCAATGTGTTGCGTCTGAAATTCAGAATGGGACTATTTGAGAATCCCTATGTTTCGCCTGATGAGGCCAAAAAGCTGGTACGGTCTGAAAAGCATAAGAATCTTGCACGTCAGGTCGCACGTGAGGGAGTGGTGCTGTTGAAAAACGATGGAATATTGCCGTTGAGTAAACAGATCGGTCATATTGCGGTTATCGGTCCCAATGCCGATATGATGTACAATCAGTTGGGTGACTATACCGCCCCTCAGGACCGGAGAGAAGTGATGACTGTGCTCGATGGTATTCGAGCAAAAGTGTCGAATAATACCAAAGTGACGTATGTAAAAGGATGTGCGGTGCGCGACACTGTGATGTCGGATATTGCGTCGGCTGTAGCGGCTGCAGAAGAGTCCGATGTTGTGGTTTTGGTCGTAGGCGGATCAAGTGCACGCGATTTCAAGACAAAATATATTGATACTGGAGCCGCCACTGTTGCTGAAGATACAAAAACACTTCCCGATATGGATTGCGGAGAAGGTTTTGACCGCAGTTCCCTTCGTTTGCTCGGTGATCAGGAAAAACTTATAAGAGCTGTTGCGGAAACAGGGAAACCGCTGGTGGTAATTTATATTCAGGGACGGCCCTTGAATATGAATCTGGCATCGGAAAAATCGGATGCGTTACTCACAGCCTGGTATCCGGGAGAACAAGGGGGAATGGGCATAGCCGACATATTGTTTGGAGATTACAGCCCTTCAGGAAGGCTGCCGGTTTCTGTACCTCGCAACGAGGGGCAGTTGCCTGTCTTTTATTCACAGGGCTTACAGCGGGATTATGTGGAGGATAAAGGTACGCCGCTTTATGCTTTTGGCTATGGCTTGAGCTATACAGAATTTTCTTATAGCGACCTTTTGTTGAGTAAAGGGTGTGACAACGAAATATTACAGACAGTCAGTTGTAGGATAACCAACACAGGAAATCGTGACGGAGAGGAAGTTGTGCAGCTCTATATATGTGATAAAGTAGCATCTGTATCTCAACCTCCTGTTTTGTTAAAGGCTTTCAGGAAAGTATTTCTTAATAAGGGAGAAAGTCGGCAGATTACATTTGACTTGAAGAAAAATGATCTTGCGATATATGATTATGATGTGAATTTTGTGGTGGAACCTGGAGAGTTTAAAGTAATGATCGGTGCGGCTTCCAACGATATACGCCTTGAGGGTAAGTTTACTTTATAGAATATGATATAATAAAAAATGTAAAAATAACCGCAGGGATAATCAGAATTTGTTAATTTTGCGCACATACCAAAAATGTTCAATAAGCTCTAAATGAAAACGATCGACCATCTTCTTGCGGAAAAACTGTTGGGAATCAGTGCTATTAAACTTCAGCCGGACAATCCCTTTACATGGGCATCGGGTTGGAACTCTCCGATCTATACCGACAATAGAAAGACTCTCTCATATCCGGATATACGCACTTTTATCAAGGTTGAGCTTTGTCGTATGATTATGGAGAACTTCCCTGAAGTGGATGCTGTTGCCGGCGTTGCGACCGGTGCAATCGCCCAGGGCGCTCTTGTTGCCGATGAACTCAATTTGCCGTATGTCTATGTGCGTTCATCGCCCAAAGATCATGGTCTGGAAAATCTTATAGAGGGTAATCTTATGCCCGGACAAAAGGTCGTTGTAATCGAGGATCTCATTTCAACAGGCAAAAGTTCGCTTAAAGCTGTCGAGGCAGTGCGCAATGCAGGGTGTGAGGTTGTCGGTATGGCAGCTATTTTCACCTACGGCTTCCCTGAGGCGGAAGAGGCTTTCCGCAATGCGAATGTACAACTTTGCACTCTTGGCAACTATAACACTATGCTTGAGGTTGCAGTTGAGACGGAATATATCCGTGCATCAGATGTAGAGACTCTTAAGGAATGGCGTACAAATCCTTCGGAGTGGACTCCAGTTTCGAGATAAACCAAGGTGCGTCATAACCAAAGCATTGATAAATAATGGCAAAATTCACGAGTGCTCCTGCATCGGTCGCGATGCCTGTTGAAGCTCTATTTGAGAAATTCAACGATCTTACCATATTGCAGGGTATGCTCGATAAACTCCCTGAGGAGCAGAGGTCCAAGGTCGGAGATGTGGTTTTTGATAAGGATTCGTTGTCTATCAAAACTCCACAGGTAGGAGAGATCAAGTTTGTTGTAAAAGAGCGCGTTGCTCCTTCAAAGGTCGTTTTCGGCACAGAATCATCGCCTGTTCCTCTTACGCTTACAGCTCTTTTCAAGTCCGATGGTCCTGATACTTCGACTGTATCAGCTGAAACTGATGTCGAGATACCTGCAATGCTGAAGCCTTTTATCGGTCCGCAGATGCAAAAAGCTACCGACCAGTTTGGCCAGCTTATCAGCCAGATTGCGAAGGCTAACTCCTGAGATATAGATATATTAATAAAAAATCCTGCCCCGAAAAAGGCAGGATTTTTTATTAGGACTTGGCGATGTTATTTCCCTTCGACAATATCCATGATGCGTTGCGGTATCGAAGTATTGTCGATGATACCCGAGAAGTCTTGGCAATCCACTCCTATTGCATATACAGGTGTATAGCCTCCGGTATGTCCGGTTGTTGTCCATCCTATACCGCATATATCGTTGAATACTTTGAAAACGGCAGTAGTGAATCCGCTGAAATTGTTGTAGAGAGTCTTCTGTTCGTCGCCGCTACGCTGCTCAAAAGTCTGTTCAAACTTCTCTTTAAGCATTTCTGTCTGCTTTTCGTTTACAGGAACAGCTGTCCAGAAACCGAGTTTTTCTGTAAGAAGTTCTTTCATATCATCCCATCGGTATATGCGACGAGATCTAAGCATAGCTTTCAGCAAATCGTTGAATCCATCTTTAGAAATGCGTTGAGAATCGATATAGAGCGGACGGAAATCGTAGCTTAGAAACGAGTTTCCGATGCTGAGACCACCGGTATCGTGGTCGGCTGTTACTACGATGAGAGTTTCATCGGGATGCTGTAGATAGAATTTGTAAGCTATTTCCAATGCTTCGTTGAAGCTGATTATATCCTTTATCACAGTGCCGCCGTCCTGGCTGTGAGCCGCATGGTCGATATCACCGCCTTCGACCATCATGAAAAATTTATCGGGGCTCCACTTCATCAGATGGTCAAGGCATGCTTGTGTTATGTCAGGAAGAAGTATTCCGCCATTTACTGAATCGATAGCATAGGCGGGTTTGCTCACTATGCTGTCGGGGAACACCATGAAGACTTTTTTGCTTTTTGAAGCTCGTGCTTCGTCGATGCCCTTTACATAATCTACATTGTTCTTTTTGAATGCATCAAGGATTCCAGTGTCTTTTCCGTCTTTATCCTTAAGTCCGCGAAGATATGATCCGGCCATAAACTCATATCCGCATTCTGCCGCCTGCTTTCCTATCTGGGCATGCATTCCACGGTTTGGCACATGGGCATAGAATGCACCCGGTGTGGCATCGTCGGGGCATACATTGGTAGTAATGCCTATGCCGTAGCCTTTTTCTTGTAGTCGCTTGGCAATAGAGGTCACAGAAACAGTGTCGGCGTCCATTCCGATCATACTGTTTTTGGTCTTGTGTCCGGTGGCAAGAGCGGTGCCTGCGGCGGCAGAATCGGTCACAGGCCGTGTCGCTGAATATGTGGTTGCATTTCCGATTGCGGGAAACTGCATCATAAGCAGGGGGGTATCGTTGCCTTTCAGCCGATTGTAAGTCTGTGCGGCAAGAGTATGAGGCACACCCATGCCGTCGCCGATGAAATAGAATATGTAACGTGGCGCATCGGCAACAGCAGATGTTGTGGCCAATGAAAGAGCCGCAGAGACAAGAATGGATTTAAGGTTCATAATTATCAGATAGTAACATTTGAGATGCTACAAATTTAACTAATTTTAGACAGGATGGACAATAGGTTTGCAATTAAACTTTCATAAATTGCAGAGGTCAAAAACAAACAACACACAAATGTCTCGGCTATGAACAGATTATTTTTCAAAATATGCGTGATAGCTGTTGCTGTAGCAATCTGCTCGTCGACTTCCTGGGCAGATAACCGTCGTGATAACAGAGGAGACGGACAGCGTCAGCATGGAACAGAGCAGCGGGGACAGCGTCCTGGCACACGAAACAACCGCACAGAAACAAAGGCGCAAAAAAACAGGAATAAAGATAAAAGTTTCTCAGATTCAAGACGTCCCGATAATCACGATAAGGTAAAACCGGACAGCAAAAAAAATAATCGGCCTGTGCCGGGACAGCGTCCGGGAGCAAATAAGCCAGCTGCGCCTGACAAATGGGACCGGAACCGTCCATCTCATTCGTCTCCTGCCCATAGGCCATCGTCCCCTCACCGTCCTTCTCATCCGATAGCTCCGCCACATCCGGCTCCAAAGCCTGCTCCCCGTCCGCATCCGCATCATGGAGCTTTTGTGCCGCACCACCCTCATGCGCCGTTTTATGTACATGCTCCCCGCCCAAGACCGCATCGTCCGGCGGTATGGCGTCCTGTTGGCCGTCCGATTTCTTTTGGTCAGGCTCTTCTTGGTCTGACACTCGGTGCTACATTCAATATCTCTCTTGAATATCTTTATGATAGCGGTTATACTGTAGGCGGTTATGGGGCGGATGCCATATACCTCAACAATGTCAGTATGATGAACTATCTTTGGCCTGAGGCATCGATGTTCTATCGAGGCGGAAGACTTGTATCTACAGTCTATACCTATGCGTCGGCTTATAATAACGCATCCCGTTACAATAATCTGCTAAACATGCTCACGATGAATTATGGTTCTCCTTATGTCACTCCTACCGATCGGGGTATGTCGTCAACATGGTGGAATGGTGACGGGTCATACGTAACTCTCAATTATGAGTCGGGTTATGGACCTTCAGGTTCTTTAGGATATTATACTACACTTACTTTCGGCAATTGAAATCAGGACTAATGTCATATACAACAGCAGGAGTCTCTATAGAGGCTCCTGCTGTTGTATATGAGGCTTGTTTATTTTGTTGCGGCAAGTGGAGGGTAGTCTACGGAGTAGTGAAGCCCTCGTGATTCCTTACGTTCTTTTGCCTGGCGCATTATGAGATAAGCTACATCTATAACATTGCGTAGCTCACATATATCGCGGGAGACTTTGGAGTGTCTGAACAGGTTTTCGGTTTCGCGATATAGTATATCGAGTCGATTCCATGCACGATCGAGTCTCAGATTGCTTCTTACGATGCCGACATAGTATCCCATAATCTGGTTTACTTCTTTCAGGCTCTGTGTTATTAGCACCATTTCCTCAGGGTGGCGCGTCCCTTCATCATTCCAGTCAGGGATGTCGTTGCGGAATGAGTACCTCGATAGTGTAGAGCGCGAGTGACTTGCTGCGGCTTCTGCATATACGACTGCCTCTATCAGAGAGTTTGATGCAAGACGGTTTCCTCCGTGCAGTCCGGTGCAGGAGCATTCGCCCAAAGCATAGAGCCGATGGATTGTCGACTCGCCGTTACCGTCGACCTTGATGCCTCCGCAAAGATAGTGTGCGGCAGGGGCTACAGGAATATAGTCTTTTGTGATGTCGATACCAGTCTCAAGACAGTGCTGATATATATTGGGGAAATGACGTTTGGTTTCTTCCGGATCTTTGTGGGTGACGTCGAGATATACATGGTCGTCTCCGTTTAGCTTCATTTCGCTGTCGATAGCACGGGCTACGATGTCGCGTGGGGCAAGTGACAGGCGGGGATCATATTTGTGCATGAATTCCTCTCCCTTGAGATTGCGCAATACGGCTCCGTAGCCTCGCATAGCTTCAGTGATAAGAAATGACGGGCGGTCACCGGGATTGTATAGAGCTGTCGGATGGAACTGGATAAACTCCATATCCTTTATCACGCCTTTTGCACGATGCACCATAGCTATGCCGTCGCCGGTAGCCACGAGTGGATTGGTTGTTGTCAGATACACGGCTCCTACGCCACCTGTGGCAAGCACTGTGACACGTCCTTGATATGTGTCGACCTCTCCTGTCTCGGTGTCCAGGACGTATGCTCCATAGCAAGCTATGTCAGGAGTGCGGTGAGTGACAATTTTCCCCAAATGGTGCTGAGTGATAAGTTCGACTGCAAAACGGTGCTCAAGCACGTCGATATATGGATTTTCTCTGACGGCCCGTATCAGGCTTTGCTGGATTTCAAAACCGGTATTGTCGGCATGATGCAGGATGCGGAATTCCGAGTGTCCGCCCTCGCGGTGCAGATCAAACTCTCCGTCGGCATTCCGGTCAAAATCAACACCCCACTCAAGCAAAGCCCTGATTTGTCCGGGTGCACCTTTTACGACTTTTTCAACAGCCTCACGATCACTAAGCCAGTCACCTGCGACCATAGTATCGTGAATGTGTTTGTCGAAATCGTCGACAAGAAGGTTGGTCACCGAGGCTATGCCGCCTTGGGCAAGAGCGGTATTTGCTTCCTCAAGTGTCGATTTGCATAAAAGGGCAACCCGGGCACCTTCGTGTCCTGCGACTTTCAAGGCAAAGCTCATTCCGGCTATGCCAGACCCTATTACAAGATAGTCATACTGCTGATTCATAGAGTATGAATTGAAGTTTGTTTAGTCTTCAGGCTTCGCTGATGTTTATTGGTTATCTGATGGCGGCAAGGCCTCCCTGGGAAGTCTCTTTGTAGAGGCTTGGTATGTCGTGTCCGGTCTGCTTCATTACCTCTACGATACGGTCGAATGTAACTGTGTGCCTTCCGTCAGAAAAAGCTGCATATAGATTGGCGTCGAGCGCTCGTGCGGCAGCATAGGCGTTGCGTTCGATACATGGCACCTGAACGAGGCCGCATACCGGGTCACAGGTCAATCCGAGATGATGCTCCAGTCCCATCTCCGCAGAATATTCGATCTGAGCCGGTGTGCCGCCGAAAAGCTGTGATGCGGCAGCTGCTGCCATAGCGCATGCGACACCTACTTCGCCCTGGCATCCGACTTCGGCACCTGACACCGAAGCATTGTGTTTGACAACATTGCCAAATAGCCCGGCTGTGGCAAGAGCTCTCAGAATGCGTTGTTCGGAAAACCCTTTGGAAGTGGAGAGATGATACAGGACAGCAGGAACTATTCCGCAGGATCCACATGTTGGTGCTGTGACAATCATTCCTCCGGATGCATTTTCTTCACTCACGGCAAGTGCATAGGCATATACCAGTCCTCTGCTCTTGAGGCTTGGATTATAGCCTGTCGCATGCACGTAGTAGCTGACAGCTTTGCGTCTGAGTCCAAGCCCGCCAGGAAGCACACCTTCGGCTTCTATTCCGCGTTCGACTGCCTCTTTCATAACTTTCCATACTTCTCGCAGGTAGTTCCATATATCAGGTCCTTCGCAGATGTCGACATATTCCCAGAAGCTACGCCCTGTTTCTTCGCACCATTTAAGAATCTCACTTATGGTGTTCATGTCGTAGACCTGTTCGTCGGAGCCTGAACGGGACTCTCCTTCATGAACTATATCACCGCCTCCTATACTGTAGACAGTGTCTGATTCGGTTACATTTCCATCCTTGTCAAGAGCTTCAAGAAGCATGGCATTAGGATGAAATGGGAGAAATACGTCGGGTTTCCAGATTATATCGGTTTTGGCTTGGGGAGTCAGTTCTTCAAGAATGGCTTTGTCGGTAAGGTGTCCTGCGCCGGTAGCGGCAAGTGAACCAAAGAGCGTGACACGGTAACCTGAAGCATCCGGTGTTTTGTTGCGAAACTGCTCAGCCGCCTTTCGCGGTCCCATTGTGTGGGAGCTGGATGGGCCGTGACCGATTTTGAAAATTTTTCTGATTGATTCCATATTTCTATGTAGAGGGGGATTCAGGTGTTTGGCGATGAGTTGTCGATATCCTCTTCGCCGCAGTCGATAGACATAGGTAATGGTTCCTTGATTTTTGCGCCAAGAGTTTCAAGCCGTTTGGCGCGTGCTGCAAGAGATCCTTTGCCCTGAAGTTTTATAAATGCTTTGTCATAGGCTTTTCTTGCTGACTCGAGTGCCTTGTCGATGCTTTGTAGGTCGGTAATAAAACCAACAAACTTGTGATGAAGTTCTCCGCCTTCGCGGGCAATTTCCATCACGTTGCGAGTCACAGTGTCTTGCCGCCACATCTGCTCTATTAGTTTGAGCATAGAGATCAGGTGTGTGGGAGATACGATAAGGACGCCTGAGTCGTATGCTTCCTGCCAGATAGCCGATTCACTCTGCATGGCGGCAATATAGGCTCCTTCGTTTGGAATAAACATCACAACGAAGTCAAGCTTCTGGTCTCCAACTATGTCGGCATATCTTTTGTCCCGTAGCTTACGCATCTGGGTTTTCACGGAAGTCACATGACGAGATGCAGCTTCTTTTCGATCTTCATCGGTTAAAGCTTCTGTCATTTCCATATAGGCAGTAAGTGATACTTTGGAGTCGATTACGACACAACGTCCGCCTGGATACCTCACTACAACGTCGGGACGCAGGCGTCCTCCGCTTTCATTGAGAAGCTGTCGGCCTGTTTCATCGCGTGTTACCTGTACGGAAAACTCCCGGCCTTTTGTGAGTCCGCTACGCTCGAGTATCTCTTCAAGCACCATTTCTCCCCAGTTGCCTTGCACTGTTGTGCCACCTTTGAGTGCCACACACAATTGCCGTGCTTCGGCGCCTACACTCCGGCTTTCTGCCGATAGCCGCTCGATCTGATCTTTCAGTGAGAATATTTCTCTTGACTCATGATTGTAGACTTCGTCGACACGTTTGCGAAAAGTCTCGAGTTCATTTCGCAAAGGGGTAAGCAGCTGTTCGAGTCTGTGGTTCTGGTGTTCGGTCATCGTGTGTGATCCGTCAAGCAAAGCTTGTGACGCCATCAGTTCAAACTGTCGTCGCTGCTCTATTTCGTCGTTATGCGCTTTCTCAAGCCGTTTCTGCCAGATTTCATCATTTTCCTTCAGATCATGCTGTAGCCTTTCGCTGTCGCGTTTAAGAATTGTATTTTCTGTTTCGAGACGGGCTACCTGTGAAGTCTTCCCGATCAGAAACACAATAGCGACGGCAAGTGCTGCCGCAAGCATTATCAAGATGATTGTCATTATAGCCGATCGACTTGTTTTTAGAAGAATTATACATTGCAAATGTAAATAAAAAAATTCCTATATCTGACTCAAAAAAACAGGCATTGCCGATACATATAAATCATCACGTGAAATACTCTGTTCTTTTTCATCGAATAATTGTATATTTGCCGCAGATAGCGGCCTCTTGAAGACCGATCATAGACCAATCTATAATTAAGTCATGCAGGAACTTGATATTTCAGAAGTATTCCGCGCGCGCGAAGTGCTCAAAGAAGTTGCCAATGAGACCCGTATCATCGGGCCGACTAAGTTGGCTGATTATTGCCAGGTGTATCTCAAGCCGGAAAATATGCAGCTTACGGGGTCGTTTAAACTGCGCGGTGCATATTATAAGATTTCTCAGCTTTCCGAGGAGGAGAAATCTCGCGGTGTGATTGCGTGTTCTGCCGGCAACCACGCGCAGGGTGTGGCCCTTGGAGCCACCCATAATGGTATTAAGTCGGTGATCTGTCTGCCGGCCGGTGCACCTCTCTCTAAAATTGAAGCCACCAAAGGTTACGGAGCGGAGGTTTGTCTTGTGCCGGGCGTCTATGATGACGCTTATCGCCGCGCGATAGAGCTTCGTGACGAGAAGGGATACACATTTGTCCATCCGTTCGATGATCCGTTGGTGATAGCCGGTCAGGGTACGATCGGTGTAGAGATCATCGAGCAGATGAAAGATGTTGATGCTGTCGTCGTGCCTATCGGTGGCGGCGGTCTTATATCAGGTGTGGCTTTTGCAATAAAGACTTTGCGTCCCGACATCAAGATATATGGAGTTCAGGCAGAGGGAGCACCTTCAATGAAGAAAGCTCTTGAATGCGGAGAGCGAGGTTGTCTTGAAAAAGTCAGCACTATTGCCGATGGCATTTCGGTGAAGGAGCCCGGTTCTCTTACTTTTGAGATGGTCAAGCAATATGTCGATGAAGTTGTTACGGTAAGTGATAATGAAATTGCGGCTGCCATTCTTGCTCTTCTTGAGAAGCAGAAGATGGTTGCCGAGGGTGCGGGTGCTGTTTCGGTCGCAGCGGTCATGTTCCACAAGCTGCCTGTAGATGGCAAAAAGGTATGTTGTATTGTTTCAGGAGGAAATATCGATGTTAACTTCCTTAACCGTGTTATCACGCGTGGCCTTGCCAAAAGCGGACGTTTGGCTTCGATAGTCCTTGATCTTCCTGACACACCAGGCGCTCTAAGCGGCGTTGTGAATGTGATAGCTGAACTGGGTGGAAATATTCTCTCTGTTACCCATGAGCGAACCACAACTTCGACTCAGGTCAATGGCTGTCTGTTGCACATTGAAATGGAGACTCGCAACAATGATCATATCAAAGCGATCAAAAAGGGCCTCATAGACCGAGGCTATCACATTATAGACGATTGTGGTCAATAGGCATGTCAAGGGGCGGATTTTCTGAGTCTGGAGAATCTCGGATAACAACCCCGGAATATGACGGCGCGTTTATATGCTGATATGGAATGTTGTTGAATATAAAATATTAGATGTAAATGCGTTTTCTGATCCTTATATTATTTCTGACAATTATACGTGTCGTCTTCGCCGGAGAGCCGGTCGGAGGCGACACTCTTGTTGTCGGAGCTCCTGATATTCGTGTGGTTCTTGACTCGTTGGATCTGGAGGCTGAGGTTCGCCAGAAAGTATACAGAGGAAAGTATCACATGGTTACTGAAGAGGGAGATACGGTGCTTATGCTGGTGATGAATCCTGTTACGGTTTTTCCTCCGCTTAAGTTTAAGAATAAGAAGCAGGAGCAGTTTTACTGGCGTACGGTGCGTGATGTCAAGAAGACATTGCCTTATGCCAAGCTTATATGTGCTACGTTGCTTGAGACTTATGAGTATATCGAGACTTTCCCGACGCAAAAGGAGCGTGAAGAGTATCTCAAGCGCATGGAAAAGGAGGTGTTTGAACAGTATAAACCTGTTTTAAAACAATTTACCCGCAGTCAGGCGCGTCTTTTGGTCAAGCTTATCCAACGGGAGACCAATCAAAGTGGTTATGATATATTAAAAGCTTTTCTCGGGTCTTTCAGGGCCGGGTTCTGGCAGACATTCGGCCGGCTGTTCGGTGTCAATCTCAAGGGTCAGTATCGCCCGGATAGCAACAGTGACGATGCGATAATTGAAAGGGTGTGTGTGGCTGTCGAGATGGGCGTCTTGTAGTAAGTATATCCGGTTTTTGTACTTTTAACAAAGTTTAACTGCAAAGATACTCGTAATCTTATTGCTGATAATAAGCTAAAGTTGGTAATAATGAATTAAATGCTTAATTTTGCGTCGCTTTTATGGAGTATCGTAATGTCTCGATAACAATAACTCTTTGTTTTGCAATCTGTTAGGTGTGTCGGGCAGATGCGTGAGTATAAAAGTAATGATTGAAAAAGTAATTGTAAACCCAAGACAATAGTATAATTAACTGAACTAAGATGCCTACTATTCAGCAATTAGTGAGAAAAGGTCGTCAGGCTTCAGTGGACAAGAGCAAGTCTCCTGCACTTGATTCATGTCCCCAGCGTCGTGGTGTGTGCGTTCGCGTTTACACTACAACCCCTAAGAAGCCTAACTCGGCTATGCGAAAGGTGGCGCGTGTGCGTCTTACCAATGGCAAGGAGGTTAACTCCTACATACCCGGCGAGGGTCACAACCTGCAGGAGCACTCGATTGTGCTTGTTCGTGGCGGTCGTGTGAAAGACCTTCCCGGTGTCCGTTACCATATCGTTCGCGGTACGCTTGATACAAGCGGTGTGAAGGATCGCACCCAGCGTCGCTCGAAGTATGGTGCCAAGCGCCCCAAGGCCGGTGCAGCCAAGAAGTAATCGGTAGAAAATCAAGAGGGTGTCGGTTATAAACCTTTTTATGGCACCCGCCGGTGAAGCTAATCTTAAAGCACCAGCGATTTTAAACTCCCGGAAAAGACCTCTCCTCAGAGGTTAGGGATAATAAAAAATCCGTTTTTGAATTTCACATTTGCAAGCTGACTTAAAACGAAAGGTTGAGTAAACGTCCGGATTAAGGCTCAGGTGTGTCGGATGAGTTGAGAGAAAGTCTCCGATAAGACCTAATTTATTATAGCCGCTCTCATTAAGAATCCAGGCAACGTTGAAGTGACAAGGGGTCATAGCTCTTCTCTCACGGAGCGACAGACCATAGGCAGCAGCCAAGCGCGAAGCAAAAACACTAAACAAACAGTAATGAGAAAAGCAAAGCCCAAGAAAAGGGTTGTATTGCCCGATCCTGTGTTTAATGACGTCAAGGTGTCGAAATTTGTGAACCACCTGATGTATGACGGCAAAAAAAACACATCCTACACCATCTTCTACTCGGCACTCGAGCAGGTGAAGGCCAAGCTTCCCAATGAGGAGCTTACTCCACTGGAAGTATGGAAGAAGGCTCTCGACAACGTTACTCCTCAGGTTGAGGTGAAGTCGAGACGTGTAGGTGGCGCTACTTTCCAGGTGCCAACTGAAATCCGTCCGGATCGCAAGGAGTCGGTATCGATGAAAAATCTGATTTCTTATGCACGCCGCCGCGGTGGCAAGACGATGGCTGACAAACTCGCCGCTGAAATCGTCGATGCCTACAACGAGCAGGGTGGTGCATTTAAGCGTAAGGAAGACATGCACAAGATGGCAGAGGCCAACCGTGCTTTCGCACACTTCCGCTTCTGATCTTTTGAAGTTTGAAAGTGCATCTATCATCAGATACGACGATCTTCCAATACAACTAAAATGGCAAATAACGATCAGCTGAAATATACCCGCAACATCGGCATCATGGCTCACATTGATGCGGGTAAGACAACAACTTCCGAGCGAATCCTGTTCTATACCGGTCTGACGCATAAGATCGGTGAAGTTCATGACGGCGCTGCCACCATGGACTGGATGGAGCAGGAGCAGGAGCGTGGTATTACTATCACCTCGGCTGCTACAACCGCTTTCTGGAAGTACAATGATGAAAAATATAAGATCAACCTTATTGACACTCCGGGACACGTTGACTTTACCGTTGAGGTAGAACGCTCGCTCCGTGTGCTTGATGGTGCTGTGGCTGCATTCTGTGCTGTCGGTGGCGTTGAGCCCCAGTCGGAGACTGTATGGCGTCAGGCCGACAAGTACAACGTGCCGCGTATCGGCTACGTCAATAAGATGGACCGCTCCGGCGCAAACTTCTTTGAAGTTGTGCGTCAGCTTCGTGAGGTGCTCGGTGCAAATCCGTGCCCCATTCAGATTCCTATCGGTGCAGAAGAAACCTTCAAGGGTGTTGTAGACCTCGTGAAGATGAAGGCTATCTACTGGCATGATGAGGCTATGGGCGCAGACTATACCGAGGAGGAGATTCCCGCGAATCTTCTGGAAGAGGCTGAAGAGTGGCGTGACAAGATGCTCGAAAAGATCGCTGAGTACGATGATGACCTTATGGCCAAGTACTTTGACGATCCTTCGACGATCACCATGGATGAGATCAAGAAGGCTCTCCGTGCTGCAACTTTGAAAATGGATATCGTTCCAATGATCTGCGGCAGCTCGTTTAAAAACAAGGGTGTTCAGTGTCTCCTCGACTCTGTATGTGCTTATCTTCCTTGCCCGCTCGACGCTGGTGCTATCGAGGGGCATCCTGTTGATGATCCTGATGCGGTCATCACACGTGAGCCTTCGAGTGATGCTCCCATGTGTGCTCTCGCGTTTAAGATCGCAACAGACCCCTATGTAGGCCGTCTCTGCTTCTTCCGTGTTTATTCGGGTGACATCAATGCCGGCTCTTATGTGCTTAATTCCCGTTCTGGCAAGAAGGAGCGTATCAGCCGTCTTTTCCAGATGCACTCCAACAAGCAGAATTCCAAAGAGCAGATTGGTTGCGGTGATATAGGCGCTGGTGTAGGCTTCAAGGATATACGCACTGGTGATACCCTCTGTGCTGAGGATGCTCCGATCGTGCTTGAGGCTATGGACTTCCCCGATCCTGTGATCGGTATCGCTGTAGAGCCCAAGACCCAGAAGGATCTTGACAAGCTCGGCGTAGGTCTTCAGAAGCTTGCCGAGGAGGATCCCACATTCCGTGTGCAGACCAATGAGGAGACAGGTCAGACTGTCATCTCCGGCATGGGTGAGCTTCACCTTGACATCATCATCGACCGTCTGCGTCGTGAGTTCAAAGTAGAGTGCAACCAGGGCCGTCCTCAGGTTACTTATAAGGAAACAATCACCAAGCCGGTTGAGCTGCGTGAGGTCTTCAAGAAGCAGACCGGTGGTCGCGGTAAATTCGCCGATATCATCGTGCGCGTGGAGCCGGTTGATGAAGGCTTCGAAGGTGGTCTCCAGTTTGTCGACGAGGTTAAGGGCGGAAACATTCCCAAAGAATTTATCCCCTCGATCCAGAAGGGCTTTACAACTGCCATGAAGAACGGCGTGCTTGCCGGCTTCCCGGTTGAACAGCTCAAGGTGACTGTGCTCGATGGTTCGTTCCACCCGGTTGACTCTGACCAGTTGTCATTTGAGCTCTGTGCTATCCAGGCCTTCAAGAAGGCTTCGGAAAAGGCCGGCCCGGTTCTTCTTGAGCCTATCATGAAGATTGAGGTTGTGACTCCGGAGGAGAGCATGGGTGACGTGATCAGTGACCTCAACAAGCGTCGCGGCCAGGTAGAAGGAATGGAGACTTCGCGTTCGGGTGCCCGTGTCGTAAAGGCAAAGGCTCCTCTTGCCGAAATGTTCGGCTACGTGACAGCTCTCCGTACAATCACTTCCGGACGTGCAACTTCTACAATGTCGTTCAGTCACTATAGCGAGGTCAGCAGCTCGATCGCCAAGAACGTGCTTACCGAGTGTCAGGGACGTGTCGACCTTATCAAATAAGTAAACTTCTCACACATTAGATATGAGCCAAAAAATACGTATCAAGCTCAAGAGCTATGACCACAATCTGGTGGACAAGTCGGCCGAGAAGATCGTGAAGACTGTGAAGTCGACCGGGGCAGTTATTTCGGGCCCGATACCCCTGCCCACCCACAAGCGCATTTTCACGGTGAACCGTTCGACGTTTGTCAACAAGAAGAGCCGTGAGCAGTTCCAGCTTTCTTCTTTCAAGCGTCTGATCGATATCTACAACTCGACGGCCAAGACCGTTGACGCTCTGATGAAGCTCGAGCTCCCCAGTGGCGTAGAAGTGGAAATCAAGGTCTGATCATTACAGGCCGTTAATAAGAGAAATCAATTGCCGTATGACCGGTAACCGGAGTTCCCGGTGGGGAATTCCGGTGCGGGTTGTCGGTATTGAGGCAATAAAGTACAAATCCCAACAGTAAACGTAGAAATGCCAGGATTAATTGGAAAGAAAATCGGAATGACATCCGTTTTCAGTGCCGACGGCAAGAATGTGCCGTGCACTGTTATCGAAGTTGGCCCCTGCGTGGTTACTCAGGTCAAGACTGTTGAGACCGACGGCTATAATGCCCTTCAGCTCGGTTTTGGCGCTCAGAAGGAAAAGCATCTGACGCAGCCCGAGATCGGTCACTTCAAGAAAGCCGGAGTAGCACCTCAGCGCCACTTGGCCGAGTTCAAAGGTTTCGAGGGTGACTACAAGATGGGTGACACCATCTCGGTTGACTTCTTCAGCGAGTCTGATTTTGTCGATGTCGTAGGTACCTCGAAAGGTAAGGGTTATCAGGGCGTGGTGAAGCGTCATGGTTTTGGTGGCGTAGGTCAGAGCACCCACGGCCAGCACAACCGTCTTCGTGCTCCCGGTGCTGTCGGCGCCTGCTCCTATCCTGCAAAGGTGTTCAAGGGAATGCGCATGGCCGGCCAGATGGGCAACGAGCGTGTTACCGTTCAAAACCTGCAGGTGGTGAAAATCATCCCCGAGCATAACCTGATGATGATTAAGGGCTCAATACCCGGAGCCAAGGGTTCAATCGTAATGATCGAGAAGTAAACGGAAATGGAACTCGCAGTCTATAATATAAAGGGCGAAGACACCGGCCGCAAGGTAGAGCTGAGCGAAGAGGTGTTTGGTATCGAGCCCAATGAGCACGCCATTTATTTGGACGTGAAGCAGTACTTGGCCAACCAGCGTCAGGGAACTCACAAATCGAAAGAGCGCAGCGAGGTTTCCGGCTCCACCCGTAAGCTCCACAAGCAGAAAGGTGGCGGCGGCAGCCGTATTGGCGACATCAACTCACCTGTTCTGGTGGGTGGCGGACGTGTATTCGGTCCCCGTCCCCGCGACTATCGTTTCAAGCTCAACAAGAAGATAAAACAGCTTGCACGCAAGAGCGCGCTTTCACTCAAGGCACGCGAAGGCGAGATCATGGTGGTTGAGAACTTCACAATCGAAGCTCCGAAGACTAAAGATTTTATAAATATTGTGAAAAATCTTAAAGTTGACGGTAAGAAGGTGTTGGTCGTTTTACCCTCCCAGGATAAAAACGTATATTTGTCGTCGAGAAATGTGCCTGATGCAGTGGTTACTACTGTAGCGGACATCAATACGTATACGCTTCTCAACAACAAGGCTATCCTCCTTGCCGAGGGTTGCCTCGAGGCGATTAATAAACTTTAAGGCCCCAGAAAGAGAAAAGCAATGGACATACAGATTATTCCCGTTGTAACGGAAAAGGCAAACCGCCTTACCGACAAGCTCAACCGCTACACTTTCCGTGTGACGGAGTCGGCCAACAAGTTTCAGATCAAAGATCTCGTGGAGAAGCTCTACGGCGTAAAAGTCGAGGCTGTCAACACGATGGTTGTGCGTGGTAAAAACAAGTCGCGTTACACAAAGAGCGGTCTTCTCCGCGGCAAGACTGCCGGTTGGAAAAAGGCAATCGTTACGCTGGCTGAGGGTGCCACAATCGACTTTTATAGCAATATCTGACAGAAATATCTGATCAAATCATAATGGCAGTAAGAAAATTCAAGCCCACCACACCTGGGCAGCGACACAAGGTTATTGGCGTGTTCAAAGGAGTGATAACTGCCACCACGCCAGAAAAATCTCTTACAGTCGGAATCAACGGTACAGGCGGTCGTAACGCCGAGGGTCATCTGACCACACGCTATCGCGGCGGAGGCCACAAGCGTAAGTACCGTATCATCGACTTCAAGAGAAACAAGACAGGTGTGCCCGCAGTAGTAAAGTCGATCGAGTACGATCCTAACCGTTCGGCCCGCATCGCACTCCTCTACTACGTGGACGGAGCGAAAGCCTATATCGTGGCACCTAACGGCCTTGAAGTGGGCCAGCAGGTAGTAAGCGGCCCCGAGGCTGCTCCCGAAGTAGGAAACGCGCTTCCTCTCAATAAGATTCCCGTGGGAACCGTAGTGCATAACATCGAGCTTCGTCCCGGACAGGGTGCGCTTATGGCGCGTTCGGCCGGTACTTTCGCCCAGATTGTTTCGCGCGACGGAAACTACGTGATAGTCAAGTTGCCTTCAGGCGAAACCCGCCGTATACTTGGCGAGTGCATGGCTACTGTCGGCGTTGTCGGCAACAGCGAGCACTCTCTGGAGTGTTCAGGCAAGGCCGGCCGCAGCCGTTGGCTCGGTCGTCGTCCTCACAACCGTGGTGTTGTCATGAACCCTGTAGACCACCCCATGGGCGGTGGTGAAGGCCGTGCATCGGGCGGACATCCCCGCTCGCGCAAGGGTCTCTATTCTAAGGGCCTGAAGACGCGCAAGCCTAAGAAGCTCTCCAATAAGTATATTATCGAGCGCAGGAAGAAATAATCAATCTTGACTATCTGAATCAACATGAGTCGTTCACTGAAAAAAGGACCCTTTATCAGCATCAAGCTGGAGAAGAAGGTATCCGATATGGATGCAACTGGCAAGAAGTCGGTAATCAAGACTTGGAGCCGTGCCTCGATGATAGCCCCTGAATTTGTAGGCCACACTTTTGCCGTGCACAATGGCAACAAGTTTATTCCCGTTTATGTGACGGAGAATATGGTAGGCCACAAGCTGGGTGAGTTTGCGCCTACGCGCACCTTCCGCGGCCACGCCGGCAACAAGAAAAAGTAAGCCGGAACGGGTCAAATCATAAACTGAATATTAAAAAGCTTACATCGCAACTATGGGAGTAAGAAAAAGAGAGGCTGCCGACCAGCGGAAGGAAGAGCAGAAGCACATAGCTTTCGCAAAGCTCACCAACGTTCCGTCGTCGCCGCGCAAGATGCGCCTGGTAGCCGACCTTGTGCGCGGCAAGGAAGTGTTCCGTGCGCTGGGTATCCTCAAGTTCTCCAATAAGGAGGCAGCTGCCCGTCTGGAGAAGCTCGTACGTTCGGCCATTGCCAACTGGGAGGCCAAAAACGAGCGCAAAGCAGAGTCCGGGGAGCTTTACATCAGCACTATATTCGTAAATCCGGCACCGATGCTGAAGCGTCTGCGCCCTGCTCCTCAGGGCCGTGGCTACCGCATCCGCAAGCGGTCCAACCATGTCACCGTGGTGCTTGACACCATTGACAATGATAAAAAACACGAAGCTTAACAGTATATGGGACAGAAAGTAAATCCGATCAGCAATCGTCTTGGCGTCATCCGCGGCTGGGATTCCAACTGGTTCGGCGGCAAGAAGTACGGTGATACTCTGCTCGAAGATGCCAAGCTTCGTAAGTATCTCAACGTCCGTCTGGCAAAGTCAAGTGTGTCGCGCATAGTAATCGAGCGCACACTCAAGCTCATCACTATCACTGTCTGCACCTCGCGTCCTGGCCTTATCATAGGCAAGGGTGGCACAGAGGTAGACAAGCTCAAGGAAGAGTTGAAGAAGATCACCGACAAGGAGGTCCAGATCAACATCTTTGAGGTGAAGCGTCCGGAGCTTGACGCCGAGATCGTCGCTGCCAACGTGGCCCGTCAGATCGAAGGCAAGATCGCTTATCGCCGTGCGGTGAAGATGGCTATCGCATCGACAATGCGTGCCGGTGCCGAGGGTATCAAGATCCAGGTTTCCGGTCGTCTGAACGGTGCCGAGATCGCCCGCTCCGAGATGTTTAAGGAGGGTCGCACTCCGCTTCACACTTTCCGTGCCGATATCGACTATGCTCTTGTCGAGGCCCACACCAAGGTGGGTGTGATCGGTGTGAAGGTGTGGATCTGCCGTGGCGAAGTCTATGGCAAGCGTGATCTCTCACCTGCATTTGGCGCAACCCAGAAGGAGGAGCGTCGTGAGGAGCGTCGTGGTGGCTTCCGCAAGCCCCGCGGTGGAAATCGTTGAACAATATTGCATTGAATCTACAATAGCAGAAAATGTTACAACCAAAGAAAACAAAGTTTCGCCGACAGCAAAAAGGTCGCATGAAAGGCAACGCGCAGCGTGGCAATCAGCTGGCCTTCGGATCGTTTGGTATCAAGACACTTGAGGCCAAATGGATCACCGGCCGCCAGATTGAGGCTGCCCGTATTGCTGTTACCCGTTACATGCAGCGCCAGGGACAAATCTGGATCAGAATCTTCCCCGACAAGCCCATTACCAAGAAGCCTGCAGAGGTGCGTATGGGTAAAGGTAAAGGTTCGCCCGAGGGATTTGTAGCGCCTGTTACACCGGGACGTATGATTATCGAAGTAGAGGGCGTTAGCTATGACATCGCTAAGGAAGCACTCCGTCTGGCCGCTCAGAAACTTCCCGTGACCACCAAGTTTGTGGTGCGCCGCGACTATGACCCCACTCAAAACGTCTAAGCCGCCATGAAACAGGAAGAGATAAAAGAGATGGCCACAGCCGACCTCAAAGAGCGTCTGGCCCAGATGGAGAAGGAGTATCGCCAGCTTAAGGCTCAGCATGCAGTGAGCCCGATCGACAGCCCTGCCAAGATCACCAAGGACCGCAAGGTCATAGCTCGCGTGAAGACAGAACTCCGCATGCGTGAAATCAACAATAAGTAAGCCGCATCGATATGGAAACTAGAAATCTGCGCAAAGAGCGCGTCGGTGTGGTGTCGAGCAACAAGGCCGACAAGACTATCACTGTGACAGTGAAGTGGAAGGAGAAACATCCGATCTACGGCAAGTTTGTCAATAAGACCAAGAAGTTCCACGCCCACGACGAGAAGAACGAGTGCAGCATCGGCGATACGGTGCGCCTCATGGAGACCCGTCCCTTGAGCAAGACCAAGAGATGGCGTTTAGTTGAAATTATTGAAAAGGTTAAATAACGAGCCATGATACAGACTGAATCACGCCTTACAGTCGCTGACAACAGCGGCGCCAAGGAGGCACTGTGCATCCATGTGCTCGGAGGCACCGGACGCCGTTATGCATCGGTAGGCGACATCATCGTGGTGTCGGTGAAAAATGTCATTCCGTCGTCTGACATTAAGAAGGGCACGGTATCCAAGGCCGTTGTGGTGCGCACCAAGAAAGAGGTGCGTCGTCCCGACGGGTCTTATATCCGCTTCGACGATAATGCCTGTGTGCTGCTCAACAATGCCGGCGAGCTTCGCGGCACACGTATCTTCGGTCCGGTAGCGCGCGAGCTGCGTGCCACCAACATGAAGATTGTGTCGCTGGCGCCCGAGGTGCTTTGAGAAAGAGACAGACGTCGAACCATCCCCATCAAGAAGCAAGCTAAGAAATGAGCAAGTTAAAGATAAAGAAAGGCGACACTGTCTATGTTCTTTCCGGCGAGGACCGTGGCCGTCAGGGCCGCGTCCTCGAGGTGCTTCCCAAGAAGGAGCGCGCCATCGTGGAAGGCATAAACATTGTCTCGAAGAGCGCCAAGCCAAGCGCCAAGCATCCGCAGGGAGGCATCATCAAGATGGAGGCTCCGCTGCACATTTCCAACCTGAGCCTGATCGATCCCAAGAGCGGCAAACCCACCCGTGTGGGCTTCCGCAAGGATGAGAAGGGCAAGACGGTTCGTTATTCCAAGAAATCAGGAGAGGAGATCAAGCAATGAGCCAGAACAGTGTAAAGAAAGACTATCAGGAGCGCATCATGCCTGCTCTGATCAAGGAGTTCAGCTACACGACTCCTATGCAGGTTCCCCGCCTTGAGAAGATTGTGATCAACCAGGGTCTCGGAGCTGCGACTCAGGACAAGAAGATCATTGAGACCGCTATCAACGAGCTGACTGCCATCACTGGCCAGAAGGCTGTTGCGACCTTGTCGCGTAAGGACATCTCTAACTTCAAGGTTAGAAAGAAGATGCCTATCGGTGTGCGGGTGACTCTCCGTCGTGAGAAGATGTATGAGTTTCTGGAGCGTCTCGTAAGAGTCGCCCTGCCTCGTATCCGCGACTTCAAGGGCATCAACAGCAAGCTCGACGGCCGCGGCAACTACACTCTGGGTGTGACCGAGCAGATCATTTTTCCGGAGATCAACATCGACTCGATTTCCAAGCTCATGGGTATGAACATCACCTTCGTTACAACGGCTAACACCGATGAAGAGGGATATGCTCTGCTCAAGCAGTTTGGACTTCCCTTCAAGAACGCTAAATAAGAGAGCACTCAACTATGGCAAAAGAATCCATGAAGGCTCGTGAGGTGAAGCGTCAGAAGCTCGTAGCCCGCTATGCGGCCAAGAAGGCTGCTCTCAAGGAGGCAGGTGACTACGAGGGGCTTCAGAAGCTTCCCAAGAACGCCTCGAGCGTGCGTCTGCACAACCGTTGCAGCATCACCGGGCGTCCCAAGGGCTACATCCGACAGTTTGGCATTTCGCGTATTCAGTTCCGTGAAATGGCTTCGGCGGGCTTGATTCCCGGTGTGAAGAAGGCAAGCTGGTAAAAAATCATCGAGGCGACCGGGGATTTCAGCAGATCCCCGGGGATAGCCGAGATATTGGCAACTGATTAGAATCTGGCGTCGGTCATGCTCCCGGACGGGAGAACAGACAGGTGCCGACCCGGGCCGGGGAGTCTTGTCGGATATGATGATTTTTCCGAAGACGCAAGGCAATTAAATATTGTCGGGAGTTAGACGAATGTCCCGATCAATTTAACAAACAAATCAAAATGACTGATCCCATAGCAGATTATCTGACAAGATTGAGGAACGCTATCCACGCCGGTCACCGTGTGGTGGAGGTGCCTGCCTCAAACTTGAAAAAAGAGATCACAAAGATCCTTTTTGACCAGGGCTATATACTTAACTACAAGTTTATAGACGGTGTCAACACGCAGGGCGTGATAAAGATAGCGCTGAAATATGATCCGGTAGACCGCGTGAATGCCATCAAGGGCCTCAAGCGTGTATCGCGTCCGGGTCTTCGGCAGTATACCGGCTACAAAGATATGCCGCGAGTGCTCAATGGTCTTGGCATCGCCATTCTTTCGACTTCGAAGGGAGTGATGACCAACAAGAAGGCTGCCGAGGAGAAGATCGGCGGTGAAGTGCTTTGCTATGTTTATTGATTTTAAGGGAGGACTTCAATTATGTCAAGAATAGGTAAAGCGCCGATAGAGATACCCGCCGGAGTGACGGTGACCGTCAAGGACAATGTAGTGACGGTGAAGGGTCCGAAGGGCCAGCTGGAACAGGCTGTCAACCCTGACCTGGATGTGAAGATTGAGGATGGTCATGTTATTGTGACCCGTCCGACCGATGAAAAGGAGCACCGCTCGCAGCATGGTCTGTATCGTGCTCTTATCCACAACATGGTTGTGGGCGTGTCGACGGGCTACAAGAAGGAGATGGAGCTCGTTGGTGTGGGTTACCGTGCCGCAGCCAATGGCCAGGTACTTGAGCTTTCGCTTGGTTTCAGCCATGCGATCTATCTTAAGCTTCCGCCCGAAGTGAAGGTAGAGGCCAAGGCAGAGCGTAACAAGAACCCGCTTATTATCCTCGAGAGCGGCGACAAGCAGCTTCTCGGCCAGGTGTGTGCAAAGATACGTTCGCTGCGTAAGCCTGAGCCTTACAAGGGCAAGGGTATCCGTTTTGTCGGCGAGGTAATCCGCCGCAAGTCGGGCAAGTCGGCAGGAGCGAAGTAAAACAACGGGCATAAATCGACTTCATCATGAAATCCAAGATAGAAAGAAGAAATAAGATCAAGGCCCGCATCCGCGGCAAGCAGGAAGGCACGTCGGCGCGTCCGCGCATGACTGTGTTCCGCAGCAATAAGCAGATCTACGTGCAGCTTATCGATGATCTGGAGGGCAAGACACTTGTGTCGGCCTCGTCACGTGGTCTTGAGGCCGAGGGCACCAAGAGCGAGATTGCCGCAAAGGTAGGCGGCGAGATCGCCCGCAAGGCTCTTGAGGCCGGTATCACCACAGTAGTGTTTGACCGCAACGGCTATCTTTTCCATGGCCGAGTAAAATCGCTTGCCGACGCAGCGCGCGAAGGCGGGTTAAAATTCTGAACCGACAATGGCAAACAAGAACAATCGCGTAAAGACGACCAACGATCTCGACCTGAAGGACCGGCTTGTCGCAATCAACCGAGTTACGAAGGTGACGAAGGGTGGCCGCACATTTACATTTGCTGCCATCGTGGTAGTAGGAAACGAGAATGGCATTGTGGGCTGGGGCCTTGGCAAGGCCAACGAGGTGCAGGCAGCTATCGCCAAGGGTGTTGAGGCTGCCAAGAAGAATCTCATCGAGGTTCCGGTGCACAAGGGTACGATTCCTCACGAGCAGGCTGCCAAGTTCGGCGGTTCGCGTGTCATCCTCAAGCCGGCATCTACCGGTACGGGCGTGAAAGCGGGCGGTGCTATGCGTGCGGTGCTTGAGAGTGTAGGTATCTCGGACGTTCTTGCCAAGAGCAAGGGTTCGTCCAACCCTCACAATCTTGTGAAGGCTACCATCGCAGCTCTCGGAGAGATGCGTTCGCCGGCCCGTGTGGCTCAGCATCGCGGAGTCAGCGTCGAGAAGGTGTTTAAGGGCTGAGCTTTCGGGCAAGGTCTAAAATGTTGAACAATCGAAAGAGACTCAGCGAAAATGGCAAAAATTAAGATCACCCAGGTGAAGAGCCGCATCAACTGCCCGGCAGTTCAGAAGCGCACTCTCGATGCACTGGGGTTGCATAAGATGAACCACACGGTGGAGCATGAGAACACTCCGTCGGTGATGGGAATGGTCAACAAAGTGCGTCATCTGGTCAAAGTGACCGAGGCATAATCCAAAACAGTCACTATAATCATGGACTTAAGTAATATTCAGCCGGCGATTGGCAGTGTGCGCACCCGCAAGCGCATCGGCCGTGGACCGGGTAGCGGCAAGGGCGGAACATCAACTCGCGGCCACAAGGGTGCGAAGTCGCGTTCGGGCTACAGCCGCAAGATTGGCTTTGAAGGCGGCCAGATGCCTCTTCAGCGCCGTCTGCCGAAGTTCGGCTTCAAGAACATCAACCGTGTGGAGTACAAGGCTGTCAATCTCGACGTGCTGGATTCTCTCGCAACGGCAAAGAATCTCGATAAGATCACTGTGGGCGACATGGTGTCGGCCGGAATCATCAACAAAAAGCAACTTGTTAAGGTGCTTGCCAACGGCGCGATCACACGTGCGCTCGCGGTTGAGGCCAATGCATTCTCGGCAGCAGCCGAAAAGGCTATCGTTGACGCTGGCGGTTCAATAACCAAACTCTAAGCGTTGACAATGGGATTCGTTAAGACAATAAAGAATATCTGGACCATCGAGGAGTTGCGCAAGCGTCTGCTTGCGACACTCCTGTTGGTGCTTGTATATAGACTTGGCTGTTACATTGTGTTGCCGGGCATTTCGCCCAGTGACCTTGACGCTCTGTCGAAGTTTACAAGCAGCAGCGGGCTCATGCAGCTTCTCGACATGTTCTCGGGAGGAGCATTCAGCCAGGCTTCTATTTTTGCTCTCGGTATCATGCCTTATATCACGGCATCGATTGTCATCCAGCTTCTGGGCATGGTTCTGCCTTCGTTCCAGAAGATGCAGCGCGAGGGTGAGAGTGGTCGCCAGAAGCTGAATCAGTACACCCGTTATCTGACTGTCCTGATACTTCTTCTGCAGGGTCCGGCTTATCTTGTGAACCTGCAGGTGCAGGTCAGCCAGGCCGGAGGAGCCATCACGATGGGTTTCTGGACTATCGCTTATCTGACAATAATTCTCGCCGCTGGATCGATGTTTATCATGTGGCTTGGCGAGAGGATCACTGACCGCGGTATCGGCAACGGTATCTCGTTTATCATCCTTGTGGGCATTATCGCCCGTCTGCCGGGAGCGATTTTCTATGAGTTCACAAGCCGTCTGCCGGGAGCTTCCGGCAGTGAGGGCGGTCTTGTGATGTTTATCGTTGAACTTCTCCTGCTTTTTGCTGTGACAGTAGGCGCTGTGCTTCTTGTGCAGGGAACCCGCAAGGTGCCTGTTCAGTATGCCAAGCGTATCGTCGGCAACCGTCAGTATGGCGGCGCGCGTCAGTATATTCCGCTGAAAGTGAATGCGGCCGGTGTGATGCCTATCATCTTTGCACAGGCTATCATGTTCATTCCCATTACTTTGGCGGGATTTGGCACAAATGAGGGAAGTTCGGGATTTTTCCGTACCTTTGCAGACGTGAATGGCTTTTGGTACAATCTTGTGTACTTCGTGATGATTGTTGCGTTCACTTACTTCTACACGGCTATCACGGTCCGTCCGACCGATATGGCCGAGCAGCTGAAGCGCAACAACGGTTTCATTCCTGGCGTGAAGCCCGGTAAGAAAACGGCGGAGTATCTTGATCAGATCATGTCGCGTATCACGCTTCCCGGGTCGTTGTTCCTTGGTGTGGTAGCAATACTTCCTGCATTTGCAAGGGTGTTTGGTATCAGCCAGAATTTCGCGCAGTTCTTCGGCGGCACGTCGTTGCTGATTCTGGTGGGTGTCGTTCTCGACACACTTACTCAGATTGAGAGCCACCTGATGATGCACCACTATGACGGCCTGATGAAGGAGGGCAAGATCAAGGGCCGCACGACCGGTTCGATGGCTTATTGAATTTGACAGGGGCAGATGATTTATCTGAAAACTCCGGAGGAAATAGAAAAGATGCGTCGTGCTTGCGACCTTGTCAGTCGAGTGATGGGCGAGGTCGCAAAGCAGGTTGCTCCAGGGGTCACTACACGTCATCTCGACAGTGTGGCCCGGGAGTTCATGCTTGCTAACGGCGGCAAGCCGGCATGTCTGGGCTACGGAGGTTTCCCAGGCACTTTGTGCATTGAGGTCAATGAGACAGTAGTCCATGGTTTTCCGTCGGGTTATTGTCTTCGTGAAGGTGATATTGTCGGTATCGACACGGTGGTCGAGCTTGACGGTTTCAACGGTGACATGTGCTATACTTTCATGGTGGGCGATGTGGCCGATGATGTGCGCCGTCTCTGTGTGGAGACAAAGAATTCGCTTTACAAGGGAATCGATGCGTGCAAGCCGGGCAACCGTATCGGTGACATAAGCAATGCGGTGCAGACTTATGTCGAGCGCCGGGGCTATACTGTGGTGAGGGAGATGTGTGGTCACGGCATAGGCCGGAAGATGCATGAGGATCCTGAGGTGCCGAATTATGGCCGCCGCGGTACAGGTCCGCTGATAAAGAACGGTATGTGCATCTGCATAGAGCCTATGGTCAATCTCGGCAGCAAGAATGTCGTGATAGAAAGTGACGGATGGACATGCCGTACGCGCGACAGAAAGCCGTCGGCTCACTATGAGCATACGGTGGCTGTGCACGACGGATCGGCAGAAGTGCTGACGACTTTCGACTATATCGCCGATGTGCTCGGTGACAGATTTATCTGACGCAAACAAGGTCAAATTATAACAAACTACGAGCTGGAAAAGACGGCAACGTAATTCATGGCAAAACAGACAGCAATAGAACAGGACGGCGTAATCGTCGAGGCATTATCCAACGCTATGTTCCGCGTTGAGCTTGAGAACGGTCATCAGCTGACGGCACATATCTCAGGCAAGATGCGGATGCACTATATCAAAATTCTGCCCGGCGACAGGGTTAAGGTGGAAATGACCCCCTATGACCTGACTAAGGGCCGTATATCGTTCCGCTACAAATAAGGCTCGGTTTCTGAATCTCCTTAACGGGTGATGCAGGGCCTGAGATTGAAAAAGACAACGTCTCAAAATAGATATGAAAGTAAGAGCTTCCATCAAAAAGCGGTCGGCCGACGATAAGATCGTCCGCCGCAAAGGACGTCTTTACGTCATCAACAAGAAGAACCCCAAAAACAAGCAGCGTCAGGGCTGATCGGGGTTACCGCAAATTCCAAACTCTACAGTCAAGTTAGAAAATGGCAGTAAGAATCGTGGGAGTTGACCTCCCCCAGAACAAAAGAGGTGAAATCGCCTTGACCTATATCTTCGGTATAGGCAGAAGTGCGGCCAGCAGCATTCTCTTGAAGGCCGGAATCGACAAAGACATCAAGGTAAAGGACTGGACAGATGACCAGGCCGCCAAGGTGCGTGAAGTGATCGGCGCAGACTACAAGGTCGAGGGTGATCTCCGCAGTGAGATTCAGCTCAACATCAAGCGTCTGATGGACATTGGCTGCTACCGTGGTATCCGTCATCGTATCGGTCTGCCGGTGCGTGGCCAGAGCACGAAGAACAATGCCCGCACTCGCAAGGGTCGTAAGAAGACCGTAGCCAACAAGAAGAAGGCAACGAAGTAAATTGTAAGGTAATATATTCTTGAGCTTATATGGCAAAGAAAACAGTCGCAGCGAAGAAGAGAAACGTGAAGGTCGGCGCCGAAGGCCAGCTGCACGTGCACTCGTCGTTCAACAACATTATCGTCTGCCTCGCCAACAGTGAGGGTCAGGTTATCTCCTGGTCTTCGGCAGGTAAGATGGGTTTCAGGGGGTCAAAGAAGAATACTCCCTATGCAGCTCAGATGGCAGCACAGGATTGCGCCAAAACTGCATTTGATCTTGGCCTCCGTAAGGTGAAGGCCTATGTGAAGGGTCCGGGCAACGGTCGTGAATCGGCTATCCGCACGATCCACGGATCGGGCATCGAGGTTACGGAGATCATAGATGTTACTCCGCTTCCTCACAATGGCTGCCGTCCTCCGAAGCGTCGTCGTGTGTAATTAAAACATTGCATTGCCGCCTGACCGTAATCCGGATCTTGTATTTTAGGAATATGAGAGTCAAGGCGACAAGGTATTGAAAGAAATCAAATCTTAAATAAGCGCAAGGAATAAGAGCTGTGAGGCGCCCGCGATGTTGGCAGAAGCTACCGACCGGGCCGGCATTACAGACGAAAATCAGGAAACCGACACAGACTGCCAACCTCATCGACCGGAGGAACCGCCGGAGTGAATGGGTCATAATAAGATCACCTCTCTATGACCGCGGCTGCACTCGACGAAGCCCCGCGGGAGTTTTAAGTAGGAACGTGTCGAAGGAATTAAGGAATTAAGGATTTTCAGCCGGCAAACGGCATTCACCCTGACAGCGACTGTCTATCGTAATAAGAGAAAGCGTCGCGCGGAAGGCATGAATCACGGCTCAGATTTTTCCGGACCGCAAAAGATAACCGACCCAAAATGGCAAGATATACAGGACCCAAGTCCAAAATCGCCCGCAAATTTGGCGAACCGATTTTCGGTGAAGACAAAGTGCTTGCTCGCCGCAATTTCCCCCCGGGCCAGCATGGTCAGAACAAGCGTCGCAAGACGTCGGAGTATGGCGTTCAGCTGCGTGAGAAGCAGAAGGCGAAATACACCTACGGAGTGCTTGAAAAGCAGTTCCGCAATATGTTTGAGAAGGCTTCCCGCATGAAGGGTATTACCGGTGAGCTTCTTCTTCAGCTTCTTGAGAGCCGTCTCGACAATGTGGTTTATCGTCTGGGTATCGCTCCCACACGTGCAGCCGCCCGCCAGATCGTGCTCCACCGTCATATCACAGTGAATGGAGATGTACTCAATATCCCTTCGTATCAGGTGAAACCTGGTGACGTGGTGGGTGTGAGAGAGAAGTCCAAGAGCCTCGAGGTGATCGCCGATCATCTTGCAGGATTCAACCACAGCAAGTATCCGTGGATTGAGTGGGACGAGACAACAAAGTCGGGCAAGTTCCTGCACGTTCCCGCACGTGAGGATATCCCCGAAAACATCAAGGAGCAGTTGATTGTCGAACTGTACTCTAAGTAATAATCTCACAAATTCCCTCTCAATGGCTATTTTAGCATTCCAAAAACCCGACAAGGTTCTCATGCTTGAGTCCAATGACTTCTTCGGCAAATTTGAATTCAAGCCGTTGGAGCCGGGCTATGGCATCACTGTGGGCAACGCGCTTCGTCGTGTTCTTCTCTCGGCTTTGGAGGGATATGCCATTGCTTCGATCAAGATCGACGGTGTCAAGCATGAGTTTGACACAATACCCGGTGTAAAGGAGGATGTGACCAACATTATCCTTAACCTCAAGAAGGTCGATCTGAAGCACATCACCGAGGGCGTCGACACGGAAAAGGTCGTTATCCCGGTTTCGGGCGAGGTGTTCAGGGCCGGCGATATCGGCAAGGCACTGACAGGCTTTGAGGTTCTTAATCCCGATCTCGAAATCTGTCATCTTGATCCGTCGGCTTCATTCAACATCGAGCTTACGATCAACAAGGGACGCGGCTGGGTTCCGGCTGATGAGAATGCCGAGGGTATCGATGATATCCACGTCATTGCAATCGACTCGATCTATACGCCTATCAAGAATGTGAAGTACACGGTAGAGAATTTCCGTGTTGACCAGAAGACCGACTATGAGAAGCTTCTTCTGGAAATCACAACCGACGGTTCCATTCATCCGAAGGATGCACTCAAGGAGGCCGCTAAGGTTCTGATTTATCACTTCATGCTCTTCTCCGACGAGAAGATCACTCTTGAGGCTCCGGAAACAGAGACCAACGAAGAGTTTGACGAAGAGGTGCTGAGAATGCGTCAGCTCCTGAAGTCGAAGCTCGTCGACATGGATCTTTCCGTGCGTGCTCTCAACTGTCTGAAGAGCGCAGAGGTCGAGACTCTCGGAGAGCTTGTTGTCTTCAACAAGAATGACTTGCTCAAGTTCCGCAACTTCGGTAAGAAGTCGCTTACGGAACTCGACGACCTTCTCAACCGTCTGAACCTCTCGTTCGGGATGGATATCTCAAAGTACAAACTTGACAAAGAGTAAAACACAGCGATGCGACACAATAAGAATTTCAATCATCTCAGCCGCAAAAAGGCTCATCGCGATGCGCTCCTGGCCAATATGACCATTGCTCTGATCGAGCGTAAGCGCATATTCACCACGCTGGCCAAGGCTAAGGCACTGCGCATGTATGCAGAGCCTCTGATCAACCGGGCTAAGGAGGACACGATGGCCAATCGCCGTCTGGTGTTCAGCCACCTTCAGAATAAGTATGCAGTCACAGAGCTTTTCCGCGAGATCGCTGAGAAGATCGCTGACCGTCCGGGTGGTTACACACGTATCCTCAAGACCGGCAACCGTCTGGGCGACAACGCTCAGATGTGCATGATCGAGCTTGTTGACTATAATGAGAACATGCTCAAGGAGGCTGCTCCCGCCAAGAAGAGCCGCACACGTCGTTCGCGCCGTGGCAGCGGATCAGCTTCCGCAGCCCCCGCGGCCGAGACACCTGCTACTGAGGCATCCGCAGCAGAAACACCTGCCGCAGAATAATCAGGAGCAAGTCAGTAAAGACTGTAAAGGCCGTCGAGATCTTCGGATCGAGACGGCCTTTGTCGTATCTGGTTAGCTCTACTTTATACCTGTGATTAGTGTGTGGCGATGTCCCTCTCTATATTGTTCATGCTTGGAGGTAGTATTGGTTGATTGTGCCGCTGCGCTGCAGCTTTGCGAGGTTTTGAGGCATACACCAGGTTCGCTTCGCTCACCCGGTGCTGAATGAGTTTCGCCGCTCTGCGGCTCCCTTATATGAGCGTTGCAGGGCGGCGAAAAATATGTGGCACCGTGCGATCGAAGTGAGTGCGGTGTAGGGTTGCAAAAGAAATCAAGCAGTTGAGCTGTTATACAACATCACACAAACGTAAGTCAGTGTAACATGTAGCTTTAAACCATGCCTTATTGCGCTTTTGCCGATGGCAAATGATGAGGGAGGCACTATTTTTAGATGCACTCCAATTGTCATGTGCGCTGGTATCTGCCGGATTACTTCAGGACTTCGGCTATGATGGACTTGAGCTCATCGCCGTGGCGGTCGCGGCTTACGATGATGCCGTCAGGACCTACAAGTATGACAGAGGGTACTCCCATTATTCCGTATAGGTCAGTGGGGATATTTTGCGCATCGATCATTACAGGCCAGCTGATGCCAAGTTCTTCGATAGCCTTCGCTGTGTCCTCAGGTTTATCCAATACGGCTACACCTATCACATCGAGACCTTTCGGGCCGTATTGATCGAGGATCTCTTTTATAACCGGCATTTCGCGGCGGCATGGTCCGCACCAGCTCGCCCAGAAATCTATAAGCGTGTAGCGGCCGGGTTTCATAAGGCTGCTGAGAGAGACAGACTTTATGGTGAAGTCTTTGTACGGTTTTCCCTCCACCGTCTCAGCGGCGTTCTTTTTAAGGATGTATTGTTTTGTGATTTCGTTGTAGGTTTTCAGTATTGGGTGTCTTTCTAAAGAGTCTTCGAGTGCTTCGATAGAAAGGTCATATACTCTGCTTATGAACAGACTTGCTCCTATGGTGTTGTCGATATTGGCTTGCATGAGGCTGTCGGTCCATGTTTTATACTCATTGAATACTTCCTGCATTGTCTGTTGGGCATTATCTGAGTTGCGATCAATAGCTTCGACGCGGGCATTACGCTGTTTCCGTGCATCTATCCATTCTGCGAGTATGGCGTTGAGTGGTGTACCGGTCGCCAAGCCGATGGTGGCGCCTTCCTCAACTGTGACTTGAATGTCGCCGGGTTCGATTATGGCTTCTGCAAAAGAATTTTCGCTACCAAGCGGAACGAGTTGAACGAGCATCGGCACTGTGATTGTGTCCCGGAAGATGGCTTTACCATTGTTTACTGTGGCTTGGCCGATAGTGTCGAGCTTGTTGCGTGAAATCATAATGATTTCCTTGCCGTTGTATTCATCTCCTGCATCGACGGAGAGGTTGTAACTGCCTGTCGGGTTGCAAGATGACAAGAGAGTGATAGTGATAGCTAAAAGAGCATGTCTGATATTCATTTTTTTGAATTTAGGGTTATACTGTTTTTTAGACGCTTAGAATGGATAATGGTTACAGATTTATGTGAAAATCTTTTTTGATAAGCCAATCATGTAACTTTTGAATAAGTGTGCGTCTAAAACAGATGTGAGTTTAATATGGCAGTCAATGGGACTCATAAGTTTCAAAATCAGATGTAAATATATTATGCGATATTATTCAGGAGTGTTGTTGACACTGCTTTTTCTTTCTTTTTCAGTGCTTGGCATTGCAGCACGCAATCATATTGTAAAAGGTGTCGTTATTGACTGTGACGGCGAGCCTGAAGTGTATGCAACCATAAGAATCTTTGCCGAGACGGATTCTGTTAAGCCATCTGTAATGGGGGTGACTGATGTATGCGGTGCTTTCACATGCAGTGTCGACAGTGCAGGCACTTATAGACTTACGGTTGTTTCGGTAGGAAAGCATCCGGCTGTTAGAAAATTCGAGGTAAGCAACCAAAATACAGTTGTATCATTGGATACAATTGTTACGGAAATCAATGAGAATCTGTTGGAAGAGGTTGTGGTTGAGGCGGCAAAACCGCTTGTCGCGGTAGAAATAGACCGTATAAGTTATGATGTGGCCAATGACATGGAATCCTCAACGGCTATGGTGAGCGGTATACTCCGGAAGGTGCCTCTGGTGAGTGTCGATGCCGATGGCACTATTAAGGTCAATGGTTCGACAAGTTTCAAGGTCTATAAAAACGGTCGTCCAAACAACACTTTCAGCAATAACTCCAAGGAAATATTCAAGGCATTGCCAGCTTCTATGATACAGAAGATCGAAGTTATAACCGATCCCGGAGCACGCGAGGATGCCGAGGGAACTATGGCTATCCTTAATATTGTCACTGTAAAGAATGTTGTTGCAAAAGGCCTGACGGGAAATGTGGAACTGACTTTCAATACAAGAACTACGAATATACCCACTCCTCATCTGTGGCTTTCAGGACAATACGGCAGACTGTCGATGTCGGTATACGGAGGAGGAAGCCTGAGTGCTGACGGCGGTAACAAAAGTCGGTCGGAATCGGAGACAAATTACCTGCAGACTGGCAACCGGCTTGTTTCGGAGAACTACTCCACCGGTAAAAGCCAATTGGGTTTCTGGGGATTTGAAAGCAGCTTTGACATTGACAGGCATAATCTTGTCACGGTTGAATTAGGAGGTTTTATTTCGTCAGGTGACACGAAGTCTGTTGCATCTACAAATATGTATGATGCTACTGGCAATCGGATTTACAGCTATAATTCAGTAGGATGCAATAGTCCTTTAAGAACAAGCGATTTCAACGGCAGCATAAATTATCAGCATTCTACCGGCCGCGATGGGGAGACTTTGATTTTATCATATCGTGTTGCGGGAAACAAAAACAAGTCAATCTCGCAGACTGATTATGTCGATGCTGAGAATCTGCCGATGGAATACACGGGCATCGATGCCGACAGCCGGGAGCGTGGCATGGAGCATACAATGCAGATTGACTGGAGCAGGCCTATCAATGATTATCAGCATCTTGATATGGGAGGAAAATACATATACCGAGAAAATCGAAGTACCGTGACACGGGACTATGTGGAATTTCGGACCGATTTCTCTGATTTCAGACATCTCACGCAAATCGCCGCTCTTTTTGCCGACTACAGGATTAAGTTCGGCAAGTTTGGTGCCCGTGGCGGAATAAGGTATGAGTACTCTCGTCTATCCGCAAAATTTCCTGACGGCAGCAATGATCCGTTTGCTACAGATCTGAGTGATCTTGTGCCGAATGTGTCTTTGATGTTCGCTGCCAACCAGCGCAATTCGTTCAAGATATCGTTCGGATCCCGCATACAGCGTCCTGGTATCTATTATCTTAATCCGGTAGTGAACACCTTGCCAAATTCTACATCGGAGGGTAATCCGGAACTTAAGAGTGTGCGACGGAATTCACTTTCATTAAACTATAGTCTTATGGCCGCAAAGGTGTCGGTTAGCATCGATGCAAACTATAGTTTTGTCAATAATGAAATAATAAGTGTGGAAAGGACTGTAGGTGATCATGTGTATTCGGGTTATGACAATATCGGTCGCCGGCGTACTCTGAATATTGCTTCATATCTGAGTTGGCGCCCGTGGTCCAAGACAACATTTGTACTCAGCACCAGTGCTTATCATGCGAGCATAAGAAATCCGTCGGTTGGTGAAAGTGTATCGGGATGGGGATATTCGGTTTTCGGCAGTGTAAGCCAGATGCTTCCCTGGAAAGTGAAGTTCATGGCGGCGGCCGGGTGGAAGGAAAAGGCTCCGGAACTTTATTCGCGCAGAATCCCTTATGGTCTGTCTAATGTTATGTTCGGCCTGAGACTCGGACGAAGTTTTCTCAAAGAGGACAGACTTAATGTTGGTATCGAGATTGTCAATCCGGTGCATACGCGCCATCCGGGATATATTACCGAGTCGTGGAACGCAGGCATGACTTCCCGCACGCGCAGCTACGATTATCGCATGACGATGGTGGGTGTGGCAGTGAACTATCGTTTCGGCAGCTTTAAGGCGTCGGTCAGGAAAGTCAACAAGGGTATTTACAACGATGATGTGGTCAGTGGATCATCTGAATGATATAATGCCAGTGGCCGATGCTTTCATGCACGGCCACTGGCATTAAATATCAATAACAACAACGGGATTGCCATTTTGGCAATCCCGTTGTTGTTATTGAATTCAGTTGTGATCAGGAATGGTGTGTGGCATAGTGTCGCCGCACCAGGTGATCGAGAGAGAGGAGAATGGCTGATGCTATAATTAGCATTATGGTGATCGGCGAGGAAATTATGTTTTCGACAACCGAAATTGAGTCGCTGATGGTGGTTGTGATTGATGTCAATTCTGTGACGGGAACCGACATGGCGAATTTTATACCGAACATCTTGAACAATGCAGCTGCAACCGCGATCATCAGCAAAGCTACAATTGAAATTGTTACTATGCCACGGATGTAGGCCCGACGCTCAGCCTTGCGGTTTATTTCGAGCATTGTGTCGGCAATGAAATTGACCGGCAGTGGAAAGCGTGCGTTGTAACGCAGGAGTGCCTGTCTTATGTCGTCGTGAGAGGATTTACTGTTGTCTGATTCCATCGGAGATGATTTTATGGAGTTTCTTACGTATGCGAAACAGACGAGTCTTGGCGTTTGTTTCTGAGAGAGACATAATAAATGCTATTTCGGAGAGCGACTTACCGTCGAGATAGAAGAGAGTGATGAGTGTACGCTCATCGGGGGAGAGCTTGTCGAGAGCTTCATAGAGACGGTCTACCGAAAGGAAACCGTCTTCATCATCTACCTCGTCGGGAGTGTTGTCGGCGACGCCGGTCCAGAATTTTTCGTCGTTTATGGCCGACTCCGGCGAGTCGGGTCTGCGCAATGACGATATGACCATGTTGTAGCTGATTCGGAAAAGCCATGTAGAAAATGAAGAGCTGCCTTTGAATGATGAAAGCGAGCTGAACACTTTTATGAATATTTCCTGTGTCATGTCCCCTGCGTCGGGGCCATCGCCGATCATACCAGCAACAAGGGCAAAGACACGCTGCGCATATCTCTCCATTATTGTAGCGAATGCGCAGGTGTCGCCCGCGAGCACTTTGTCGATTACTGTCTGATCGGATACATTGGTTGTCATTGCTCTTTTTTGACGCAAATACACTTGAAAGGTTACAGATATTTGTGAAATTTTTTTTCAAAAAAAGCTGTAACCTTTAACGGCGGGTTGCGTCTAAAGGGTTGAACGGGTCGGAAAACGACTGTCTGAAGACCTGTTTACCGAGTCTGCAAATTACAAATTAATATCTAAAAGTCTATAAATTATGATGGATTTTATTACAATTCCCGCTGTGCTTACCGTGATCGGTTTTTTTGTCTACAAGCTTTTCGAGCTTTTTGTGTGTAAAAAGGAACGCTTATATATGATCGAGAATGCCAAAGATTGGAAAAACGATGGAAAGGATCTGCCTTATCTTACCAGATTCGGCCTCAACCCGTCATTCTCGGCATTGAAGTGGGGCACTTTCTTTCTTGGAATCGGTTTAGGCCTTATTGTCGCTTATTTCATCTGTCTGAATACGATGACTCTCAGGCAGATTGCCGAATGGGAGTACCGCCAGTTTGTGGGGGTCGTCTATGGAGGATGCACATTGCTGTTCGGCGGTCTTGGTCTTATAATCTCATTTATCATTGAGGTGAAAATGAAGATCGCGAAAAAAGAAAACGATAACTGATAAGTTTTAATAACATTGCCTTCGGCGCCGTGTCCACATGACAGTGGGCGCGGCTTTTTTTCGCGTGTGGTAGGTGTCGTGCGTCTCTGCTTTCCGGGCATTAGCGGATGGTGTAGAAACTTTTGGGGCTGATATTTTGTAGGTTGTGGGAAAAGGAATAAATTTGTGTGTTTGACTGCGGGATTTTTTAATTTCCTGCTGGACTACCATAGGGCAGTCGCTCATATTTCCGGGCTGCAGACCATGAATAAACCATTAAGAAAAATATAACATTTCTCAAAAGTGATGGAGAAGACCAGCGTAAAATCGCTTGACAAGGTCGTCGTGAGGTTTTCGGGCGACTCTGGCGATGGCATGCAACTGGCAGGAAACATTTTTACTAATGTTTCAGCAGGCCTTGGCAATTCAGTTTCAACATTTCCCGATTATCCGGCCGACATGCGTGCTCCACAGGGATCGCTTAGTGGAGTTTCGGCATTTCAGGTAAGTGTGGGCCGCGGTGTTCATACTCCTGGCGACCAGTGCGATGTGCTCGTGGCTATGAATCCGGCGGCACTGAAACGCAATGTGCAATTTCTGAAGCCCGGCGGAGTAATCATAATCGATACCGATACATTCAATGCCGACGGTCTCAGCAAGGCCCAATATACAACCGACGACGCAATAAAGGAACTCGGAATCACCGCTCAGGTGGTGGAGGCTCCTATAACTTCACAGACCAAGGCCGCTCTTGCCGATTCGGGGCTTGATAACAAGGCCATGCTAAAGTGTCGCAATATATTCGCTCTCGGTCTTGTGTGCTGGCTTTTTGACCGTCCGCTTGACGGCGCACTTCATCTGCTGAAAAATAAGTTTGCAAAGAAACCGGCGGTGTTTGAGGCTAATGCCAAAGTAATTGAGGCTGGTTATAATTTCGGTCATAACGTTCATGCCTCGGTTTCTACCTATCGTGTGGAGACGGAGAGTATCGTGCCCGGCGTGTACACCGACATAAACGGTAACACGGCTACTGCATGGGGACTGATCATGGCGTCGGAGAAGTCGGGACGTCCGCTTTTCCTGGGCAGCTATCCTATCACTCCAGCTACCGATATTCTGCATGAGCTTGCCAAAAGAAAAGATCTTGGCGTGAAGGCCTGTCAGATGGAGGACGAGATTGCCGGCGTATGCTCGGCTATCGGTGCTTCGTTTGCGGGAAATCTTGCAGTGACGTCGACTTCGGGTCCTGGTCTGGCTCTAAAGGGAGAGGGCATAGGTCTGGCTGTTATGGCCGAACTTCCGCTGGTGGTGATTGATGTTCAGCGTAGCGGTCCCTCCACAGGTCTGCCTACCAAGACTGAGCAGACCGATCTTATGCAGGCTCTTTATGGCCGTAACGGAGAGTCGCCTCTGGCTGTGGTGGCCGCCACGTCGCCGACCGACTGTTTCACTATGGCTTTCGAGTCATGCCGCATAGCCGTGGAGCACATGACTCCGGTGATTCTGCTTACCGACGCTTTTATTGGCAACGGATCGTCGGCATGGCGTGTGCCTGAAGCCGATGAATATCCTGAGATAAAGGTGCGTCATGTTCCGGCTGAACTGCATGACAGCTGGAAGCCTTATATGCGTGACGAAAAAACGCTTTCGCGTTACTGGGCGATTCCCGGCACCGAAGGGCTGATGCACCGTATCGGCGGTCTGGAAAAGGACTCTGTTACAGGTGCTATATCGAATGACCCTGTCAATCATGAGCGCATGGTGAACCTGCGTCGTGAGAAGATCGCCCGCATAGCCGATGATATCCCTGCCCAGGAGGTACTTTGTGCAGAGGATTCCGATACATTGCTGGTAGGCTGGGGAGGCACCTACGGACATCTCTATACAGCGGCTGAGGATCTGTGTGCCGAAGGTGTGCCTGTGGCATTCACCCAGTTCAAATATATCAACCCGCTTCCTGCCAATACCGGCGATATTCTGCGCCGCTATAAGAAGGTGATTGTGGCAGAACTGAATACCGGAATGTTTGCCGACTATCTTCAGGCAAAGTTCCCCGACGTGAATATTTTGCGCATCAATAAGATTCAGGGTCAGCCTTTTATGGTGAGAGAAATCGTCGATGGCGTGAAATCGGTTCTCGGCAAGTAAAAAAACAAGTCAAAAATCAGGAAAAGTCCTTTCATAAATTATGGAAGATCTGAAATATATACCGGCAAACTTCAAGAGCGACCAGTCGGTGCGCTGGTGTCCGGGGTGTGGTGACCATGCCGTGCTCAATGTGTTGCACAAGGCAATGGCTTCGATTGGAGTAGCGCCACACATGACAGCTGTGATCTCAGGTATCGGGTGCAGTTCGCGTCTTACCTATTACATGAATACCTACGGGTTTCACACGATCCATGGCCGCGCGGCAGCCATAGCCACAGGCTTCAAGGTGGCCAATCCGGAAATGACGGTGTGGCAGATGTCGGGCGACGGTGACGGTCTTGCAATCGGAGGCAATCATTTCATTCACGCCGTCCGCCGCAATATCGATATAAACATGATCTTGTTCAACAACAAGATCTATGGTCTTACCAAAGGACAGTACTCGCCGACCTCTGCCCGCGGATTCGTGTCGAAATCGTCGCCTTATGGCACGACCGAAGATCCGTTTATTCCGGCAGAACTTGTGTTTGGCGCCCGCGGCAACTTTTTCGCCCGCTCATTTGATGTGGAGCTCAAGACCACTCAGGAGATACTTGAGGAGGCAGCCCGCCATAAAGGCACATCGGTCTGTGAGATTCTTACCAACTGTGTGATATTCAATCATGGAATACACAGCGGTATAACCGATAGGGAAGTTCGGGCTGACCGCACCATACATCTTCGTCATGGTGAAAAGATGCTCTTCGGCAAGGATAACGAGAAGGGTCTTGTGCGTGACGGATTTCTGTTGAAAGCAGTAGAAGTAGGCAAGGATGGCTATACAATTGACGATGTGCTTGTGCATGATGCTCATTGTGAGAGCAATTTCCTCCATCAGCAACTGGCTATGATGGATGGCCAGTCGCTGCCTCTGGCTATAGGAGTTATACGCGATTACGATGCTCCGACCTACAACGAATCGTTGACGGAGCAGGTTGCCGAAGTGCGTGCCAAAAAAGGTTTTGACAGTCTGCGCGGCATGATACTTGCCGGCGAGACCTGGGAAGTGAAATGATTTGCATATAATTAATAGAGCCTTGACATGATTTTCAGGCAGTCTCCCCCGGGGACTGCCTGATGTTTTTTTGATTGGTGTAATTTTCTTAATTTTGAGAATCAATTAAAAATGGAATCAGATGGAAAAAATAATACTGACCGGTGACCGTCCGACCGGCAAACTGCATCTCGGACATTATGTTGGATCGCTTAAACGTCGTGTCGAACTTCAGAATTCGGGTCTTTACGACAAGATCTTTGTTATGATCGCTGACGCACAGGCATTGACCGATAATGCTGACAACCCTGAAAAAGTGCGTCAGAACGTGATTGAGGTAGCCCTTGACTATCTTTCTGCCGGCCTTGATCCTGAAAAGACAACTATTTTCATCCAGAGTCAGGTGCCTGAGCTCGCAGAGCTTGCATTCTATTATATGAACCTCGTGACAGTGTCGCGTGTGCAGCGCAACCCGACAGTGAAGACCGAGATCAAGATGCGCAATTTCGAGCAGAGTATACCGGTAGGATTTTTCTGTTATCCGGTGAGTCAGGCAAGTGATATCACGGCATTTAACGCCACTACTGTACCTGTGGGTGAAGATCAGGCCCCGATGATAGAGCTGACGCGCGAGATTGTGGACCGTTTCAACTCTATTTATGGTCCGACACTTGTAAAACCAGAGATTCTTCTTCCTGACAATGCCGCCTGTCTGCGTCTGCCGGGCACTGACGGCAAGGCCAAGATGAGCAAAAGTCTCGGTAACTGCATTTATCTGAGTGATACTCCCAAACAGGTTAAAAAGGGTGTCAACTCGATGTATACCGATCCGTTGCATCTGAACATCGATGATCCCGGACACCTTGAGGGCAACTGCCCGTTTATCTATCTTGACGCATTGTGCACACCTGAGCAGATGCAGCGCTATGCACCGCAATATGAATCGCTTGATGCAATGAAGGCGCATTATGTGAAGGGCGGACTGGGTGACGGCACAGTGAAAAAACTTCTCACATCGGTGCTTGAGGAGATACTGACTCCGATACGCGAGCGTCGTGCTATGTATGAAAAAGATATTCCAGGGGTTTATGAGATTTTGCGAAAGGGATCGGAAGAGGCTCGTGCGACAGCGGCAAAGACGCTCGATCGGGTTCGCGAGGCGATGAAAATCAATTATTTCAATGATCCGGCTCTTATCAAGGAGCAGGCAGCCCGCTACGGAAAATGAAAGTGCTTCGGGGGATAGCCTGGCTGGTGCCGACGCTTCTGGCAGTTCTGTTATGGAACTGCGGAGGCGCCGACTCATTCAGGATTATGGGAGAAATTGATGGTCTTGGTACACAGAACCTTCAGGTTGTGTACTATGGCGACGGGGCTTTCCGTTCGATGCGTTCGACTGCTGTCGACGGCAAATTCTCGATAGAGGGTAGCAGCCGGGACTATACGGTTGTAGATGTATTCACAAGCACGAGATCGCATATAGCGTCGTTTATAGTGAAGAACGGCGATCATGTAGAGTGTGCTCTTGAGTTGAACAATCCGGTTCCCAAGAAGATAAAGGGAGGGGATGCGGCGGTTGAACTTATGCGCTGGATAGGCGAAAATGAGCGGATGATTTCGTCGGGACAGACAGAACAATTGAATGCGGCGGTTGCGGATTTTATAGGAAAAAACAGCGACAATGTGGTGTCGTCGGTGCTCCTGACCCGTTATTTCGATGCCAGAGGACGAGAGCAGGAAGCCGATTCATTGCTGAGAAGTATATCGCAACGGGCGCGTATCACTTCTCTGACCGAGGGATATCGCGACGGTCTGGTTTATAATGCTGATTCGGTACTTCCTACACTCGGTGATTCACTGTGGTTTGTGGGAGTGGACAGAAAGATTGTATATGCCGCTCCGCAGTCCCGTAGGGCTACGTTGCTTTATTTTTCCAATCCGTCGGGAGCGCGTGTAGGTTCCAATGACAAATTGTTGCATAACCTTATCAATGAGCATAAAACAGACGGGAAGGTATCGGTCATAGAGATAAATGATGTAGACAATGCAGATGATTGGGAACAGACGGTGAAAAAAGACAGTCTGCCGTGGGAGCGTGTGTGGCATCCCGGAGTGTCATCGACGCTTGCTCTTCCGTCGCGTCCGTGGGTTATTGTAGCCGACAGTCTTGGACGGATAAGGTACAATGGGGCGGATTTCTTCGGAGCTGTCGGTAAGGTTTCCGAGTTATGCTTGTAAAGGTTTTCGGAGCAGCTGTCAGGGGTATCGATGCGATTCCTGTTACGATAGAGGCACGGGCCGATGTCGGTATAGGTTTTACAGTTGTCGGGCTTCCCGATGCGTCGGTTAAGGAGAGCCAGGAGCGAGTATTGTCGTCGCTTAAACAACATGGTTACGACATACCTCGAAGAAAGATAGTGATCAATATGGCACCTGCCGATGTGAAAAAGGAGGGTGCCGCCTATGACCTGCCGCTTGCTGTGGCTATACTTGCGGCTTCGGAGCGTATTGAAGCCGGATCTCTTGACAAATATCTTGTGATGGGGGAGCTGTCGCTTGACGGAAGTGTATGCCCTGTAAAAGGTATACTTCCGATGGCCGTGATGGCACGTACGATGGGATATAGGGGTATGATAGTGCCAGAGGTTAATGCTACGGAAGCGGCTGTGGTGAACCGATTGCAGGTCTATGGTGTGAAAAATCTTGCGGAGGCTATTGCGGTTGTGACTGATGCGACGGACGCCATAGCTCCGACAGAAGTTGACACACGTGCCGAATTTGAGGCTTCGTGTGGTGTGTTTGAATGTGATTTTGCAGATGTCAAGGGGCAGGAGAATGTGAAGCGAGCCTTTGAAGTGGCATGTGCTGGCGGGCACAATATACTTATGGTTGGGCCGCCTGGATCGGGAAAATCTATGATGGCTAAAAGAGTGCCGTCTATTCTGCCTCCATTTACACTTGGGGAAGCCCTCGAGACGACAAAAATACATTCGGTAGCCGGCAGACTGCGCCGTGGTGCGCGGCTGATGACCGAGAGGCCTTTCCGTAGCCCTCATCACACGATCTCGCCGGTGGCGCTTGTCGGTGGCGGCAGCAATCCTATGCCGGGGGAAATATCGCTGGCACACAATGGAGTGTTGTTTCTTGATGAATTCCCTGAATTCAACCGGTCGGTTCTCGAAGTGATGCGTCAGCCGCTTGAAGACAGATATATATCTATTTCACGCGCCAAATACTCGATAGACTATCCGGCAAGCTTTATGCTTGTGGCGTCGATGAATCCTTGCCCGTGCGGATACTATAATCATCCGACTCGCGAGTGTACATGTGATGCCGGAGCCGTGAGGAAGTATCTCGGGCGTATATCAGGTCCCCTTCTTGACCGTATAGACATACAGGTGGAAATACAGCCGGTCGATTTCGATGATATGGCCACAGCCTGTACGGGAGAAAGCTCGGCCAATATACGCGAGAGAGTGGCTGCGGCCCGGCTGATTCAGACAGCCAGATTTTCAAAGCATGAAAATGTGCATTGCAATGCGCAGATGGGTACGAAACATATAAATGAATATGCACGTCCTGACAAGGCCGGCTTTGATCTTCTGCGTAACGCAATGATGAAATTCGACATGTCGGCGCGTGCCTATGATCGTATCCTTCGTGTAGCGCGTACGATCGCCGACCTTGACATGTCAGAGACTGTGGGGGCGGAGCATGTTTCCGAAGCTATAAGCTATCGTAATCTTGACCGTTCTTCATGGGGCGGCGGAAGATCCAGGACAATGCCATTCAGTTGAATTATATGGCGGATAATTATCTTGAGAAAAAGATGGAGGACCTGCGGAGCGGCAGGCTGGCCGGAGTAAAGTCTAATAGTAGTTTGCGCCGCGGTGTGTGGTGCGTGCCGTTTCCATGTCGCAGGGTGTTTGTGACCGGAGGTGCCAGAGGCATCGGCCGTGCTATCGTGGAGGAATTCAGCCGTATCGGTTGCAAAGTGGCTTTCTGTGATGCTGATGAAGTGTCGGGTGCAGAGACGGCTTATTCGACAGGGGCACGTTTTATTCATGCGGATGTGTCAGACACTGATGCTCTTAAAAAATCAATGGATATCCTTTTTACTGCATGGCGTGACATTGACATTATTATCAATAACGTGGGTGTGGGTGATTTCAAACCGTTTGGGGAGACTACTGCCGAGGATTTTCAGAAAGTTATTGATGTGAATCTGAAGCCGGTTTTTGTCACTGCGCATGCTTTGGCCGCACATCGAGAGAGTTTGCCTTATCCAAATGATTTCGGCGGCCGCATCATCAATATCGCATCGACACGCCACATGCAGAGTGAGGCCGGCACTGTCGCGTACTCGGCATCGAAAGGAGGCGTGGTTTCGCTCACACATTCATTGATGATGGATATGTCGAAATACCGTATAACGGTAAATTCAATATCTCCCGGCTGGATTGAGACTGGCGATTATGATTTATTGAGACCTGAAGACCATTCACAGCATCCTTCGGGAAGGGTGGGGCGTCCGGCAGATGTGGCCCGGTTGTGTGTGTTCTTGTCGGCTGTCGGCAACGATTTCATTAATGGCGCCGATATACCTGTCGATGGCGGTATGACCCGTAAAATGATCTATATTGACTAAAACTGATGCAGATGATACAGGAATTGCTTGAGTTCAACCGCGGATTTGTTGAGCGGGAGGAGTATAAGGATTTTGTCACGAGCAAGTATCCCGACAAGAAGATAGCGATAGTGACATGCATGGATACCCGGCTTGTGACCTTGTTGCCGGCTGCTCTGGGCCTGAAGAACGGAGATGTGAAAATTATAAAAAATGCGGGCGGAACTATAACCAATCCGTTTGACTCGACAATGCGTTCTCTGCTCGTGGCTGTATATGAGCTTGGTGTTAACGAGATAATGGTTGTCGGTCACACTGGTTGCGGTGTGCAGGGTATGGACCCCGATGAAATGCTGCATCTGATGAAAGAGCGTGGTGTTTCGGAGGAGCACATTGACCTTATGATGCACTGTGGAATCGACCTGCGCTCATGGCTCAGGGGATTTGACGAGACTTCCGAGGCAGTAAGGGAGACGGTGGACATTATATCGCATCATCCTCTGATGTGCGAAGGGGTGGCTGTCAAGGGATATATCATGGACAGCACCACCGGGGCATTGTCCTGCGTCTGATTTCAGGAGATTTCTTTCATTTTTGTCCAGAGGCCGATTGCCTGTCGTGCTTCTGTGACGTCGTGTACTCTAAGTATCGAAGCCCCTCTTTCCAGTGCCATTACATTTATTGCGGTAGTGCCGTTCAATGATTCGCCCGGTGTGATGCCAAGCGTTTTGTATATCATTGATTTTCGTGATACCCCGACAAGCACCGGCCGGTCGAGTGTGCTGCCTATTATGCTGAGATTGTGTAGCACTTCAAAATTTTGTTCGGTAGTTTTTGCAAATCCGAACCCCGGATCGACAATAATGTCTCTGACTCCTTTCTGCTCAAGCCTGTCTATTTTTTCTGCAAGTTTCGATATTATATCGTTTGTGACACCTCCTTGTGCTGTATAGTCGGTATATGACTGCATATCGGAGGCTGTTCCGCGCATGTGCATTGCGATATATGGAACGTTCAGTTCCGACACTGTGTCAAACATATTCCGATCGAGATCTCCGGCCGATATGTCGTTTATGATGTCGGCTCCAAGGTCAAGGATTGCGGCTTTGGCAACGTCGGCACGGAATGTGTCGACCGATATTGGAATTGCAGGCGCTATTTTGCGTATGGCGCTTATTCCTATCGAGAGGCGACGTATTTCTTCTTCTGGTGTGACGTCCTCTGCTCCGGGGCGCGAAGAATATCCTCCGATGTCAATAATATCAGCTCCTTCATTGACGAGATGCTCAGCTGTGTCAGACAGACTATCCTGATTCCAGCATCTTGACTGGCTGTAGAATGAGTCCGGAGTAATGTTGAGTATGCCCGTTACCGCCGGTCTGTCAAAGTGGATTATTTTTCCTTTGATGTTGATGGTAAACATTTTTACGTCCTGGCTAAGAGAAAGAAACCGATGAAGGGGGGATAGATCCTTCATCGGTTTCAGAGGTGTCACTTTATTTAAAGTCTTCCGGTAAAGATCGTCATTGCATCAGACGCTAATGAAAATCTCTTGCGTATCGGTATTGTTCAAGACATCACGTTTTTTACAATACCCCGGAAGCTAAAGGAGGAATAGTCAGTGATTTACTTATTCTCTTCGATAGTTACGCAACGATCGAGAGCAACATACTTGATGCCGAGGTCATTGAGGTTGCCTTCGCCGCTCTTGGTTGAGAGCTGTGAAGCGGGCACACCGTTCTTGATGAGAGCCTTCTCGACGTTCTTGGCACGATTTACACGGAGGCGAGCGTTGATAGCGTCGGTACCGGTGTAAGTGTCAGCCCAGCCAGTAAGAGTGTAGTTCTTGCCTGAAGCCTTGATCTGCTCAGCAACAGCACCGAGGACCTTGCGGTCAACGCTGTTGAGGGTAGAGTTGCCGATTGTGAAGTAGATAGTTGCAAGAGGAGCTTTTGCTGTTTCAACAACCTTCTCGACGGGACGGTTGAGGCAAGCCTTGAGCTGAGCCTCGAGATCCTCGATACGGGCGTTTGCAGCCTGGAGACGAGCCTTGATGGGTTCGCAGTCCTCGATCTCGGGAACAACAGCTACGATAGGAGCTGTCCAGGTGCTCTTGTTGAATTTGTAGGTAGCTGATACAAGAACCTCGCCTGCGATGCTCTTGTGGTCGCTGAACTCTGCCATGCTCTTGTCTGCACCAACTGCGCGGAGGTCAAGACCGAGAGCGAAGTTACGGCTGAGGTTGAAGTCAAGAAGAAGACCTGCACGAGCAGTGAGGAACTGATGGTGAGCGTTCTTCCATTCGTTGTTGACCTTGTAGGTGTTGAAGTAGCCGCCGAGACCTGCATAGATGCTTGCGTTGAACACGCGGTCGGGGTTGTAGCCACACCACCAGTTGGTGAGGTTAAGCATTACGTCGCCTGCAGCACCGAGGTTGTTGAGCTTGAAACCATTGAGACCCTTGCCCTGGAACCAGTCGAAGCCTGCGCGAACACCGATCAGCGGTGAGAAGTACTTGCCGACATAGAGTCCGGCTGCGGGTGCGAAGCGGTCACCGAAACCGGGACGCTCAATGCCCTTGGTAGCAACGTTAGCCACACCAGCCTGACCAGTGATAAACCAGTTGCTGCTGAAGTTGTTAATGAGATATCCCTGAGTGGCATCCTCAACGTAGGTTACTTCCTTAACGTTGTTCTGTGCCACTACGTTCTGCCCCAGCATCACAGCGGCGGCAAACGCAAGAATTGCACTCTTTTTCATAGGATTACGTGTTGTTTAATTTGTTTCGTTGTTTCTATTCCTCGAAATTCTACGCAAATGTAACGTTTCTGTTTTAAATTTTGTTTACTGTTCCTAAATATTTTTAGAAGAAATGTACTTTTTTTTCGGCTTATGCTTCGGTCGAAATGTTTTTGTTGACATTCTTATGTCCGATCAGTGCATAGTAAAGGATGTAGGCGAGGCCGGCGAAAAGTACCCAGTAGCTTGAGAGGTATCCGCATGCATCGGCAACGCCACCCTGAACGAGGGGAATGATACCGCCGCCGCATACCATCACCATGAAGAAGCCGGATGCAACGGCTGTGTATTTGCCGAGTCCTTCAACAGCAAGGTTGAAAATGCCGCCCCACATTACCGATGTGCAGAGGCCGCAGAGTACCAGGAAGAGGATGTTGATGGGCGCGTCTACACTGATGAGGTTGAAGTCGGCGTCAAAAGCGGGAATTGCGATTGTGGTAGCAGGATCGCATATACATGCGAGGAGAATAAATATCATGCCTATGGCTGCTACTGTCGAGAGCATGGCACGGCTTGAAACCTTGCCGCCGATGATGCCGCCTACAAAACGGCCGATGAGCATGAGGAACCAGTACATGCCGACAAGCACTCCGGCAGCGGAAGCGGCAATCTTGACATCATTGGTCATGTACAGATTGGCCATATTGGGAATGCCAACCTCAACACCGACGTATATGAAGATTGCGATAGCGCCAAGAACGAAGTGACGGAACCGGAGCGCTCCTGAAAGGGTGGGTTCTGCCTGTTTGGCTGTTTCTTTCTTCACCTTTTCCTCTTCTTTGATAGCGTCGAGGATCGGCTCGGGGATGTTGGTGAAGATTAGCACGATGGTGGCGAGAATGAAGATGCCTCCGGCGATATAGAGGGCCGGACGGGCGTCGACGAGGCTTGAATTAGCCACATTTCCCATGAGGTAGCCTACAAGAATCGGGCAGATGGTGGCTGCAAGAGAGTTGAGCGAGCCGCCGAACTGGATGAGCTGGTTGCCTTTGTTGCCGCCGCCGCCGAGAGTGTTGAGCATGGGGTTGACCACTGTGTTGAGCATACACATGGAGAAACCTGCAACAAACGCGCCGATGAGATAAACGGCGAAAATGGCGTCGTCGGGGAGATAGGAGGAGACGAACATGATCGCAACTCCAAGAAGACCTACGAGTACTGAGGCGATTGCCGAGAATTTGTAGCCTTTGCGCTGGAGAAGTATACCGGCGGGGATGCCCATGAATGCATAGGCGATGAAGTTGGCAAGATTACCGAGCTGTGACTGCAGTGCAGACAGTGATAGCTGGTTTTTGAGGATCACGCCAAACGGGTTCTGGAAACCGGTAACGAACGAGATCATAGCGAACAGGAAGAACATCGCGATAATCGCGGGAGTCGTATTCGCCTTGGAGGCCTTTGTCGTCATAATTTTTTTGTTGAGATAAGTGTAGTTGGGTATTTTGATTCTTTCGGTAACTGTTTTGTCGAAGAGCCGACAGACCCTATTCAGACATATTCTGCAAATCTAATCTTTTTTTGAATACTTTGGTAATAATAAGTTAAATTTTTTTCAAAATTTTGTATCCGTAGATCCGTACATGGATCGGAGTGGTGCATCTGAAGAATAAAAAAGCGGATCGGTTTTATGCCGACCCGCTTTTTTGATATGCATTTAGCAGTGCTGTACTGTCAAGATCAGATTTCTGATTCGCCATCGGTGAGGGTGAGTCCTTCGACATCTTCGTCGTCAACCAGCATTTCTTCGGGGATTATGTCAAGAATGTTCTCGACTTCCTTTTTAGTAGCCGGTTCTTCATGCTCCTCGTTTGCGGGACGGTTGATGTCGTCGACGCTTCCGACAACGATGTGGTCATAGGAACGGAGGCCTGTGCCGGCAGGTATGAGGTGACCGCAGATTACGTTTTCCTTCATGCCTACGAGGGTGTCGGTCTTGCCGTTGATAGCTGCTTCGTTGAGGACTTTGGTTGTCTCCTGGAATGATGCAGCCGACATAAAGCTTGATGTCTGAAGTGCCGCGCGAGTGATACCCTGAAGGATCTGCTCGGAGGTTGCAGGCACGGCATCACGGACGGTTACCGTCTGTTTGTCGCGACGCTTGAGAGCCGAGTTTTCGTCGTGCAGACGTCGTGCGGTGACGATCATGCCGGGACGCATTGTTTCTGAGTCACCTGCGTCTACCACAATCTTTTTGCCCCAGATACGGTCGTTTTCTTCCATGAAGTCGCGCTTGTCGACAACCTGTTGCTCCAGGAAGTTGGTGTCACCCGGATCAATGATGTTGACTTTGCGCATCATCTGACGGACGATTACCTCAAAGTGCTTGTCGTTGATCTTCACACCCTGCATCCGGTATACGTCCTGCACCTCGTTGACGATGTAGTCCTGTACGGCTGTCGGACCCATGATGTTGAGGATGTCGGTCGGTGTGATCGCACCGTCGGAGAGAGGTGTGCCGGCGCGCACATAGTCGTTTTCCTGAACAAGTATCTGCTTGGAGAGCGGAACAAGATATTTTTTGATGTCTCCGATTTTCGGTGTGACGGTGATCTCGCGGTTTCCTCGCTTGACTTTGCCGAAGTTGACCTCTCCGTCGATCTCGCTGACAATGGCGGGGTTTGACGGGTTGCGTGCCTCGAAAAGCTCTGTGACGCGGGGAAGACCACCGGTGATGTCACCTACGCCTCCGGCAGCACGCGGAATGCGGACAAATACTTCACCTGATTTAACGGGTTCGCTGTCGTTGAGCATAAGGTGTGCGCCCACAGGGAGTGCATAAGTCTTGATGATGTTGCCTTCCTTGTCGACGATCTGAGCTTCGGGAACTTTCGTGCGGTCCTTGCTCTCGATCACGATCTTCTCCTGAAGACCCGACTGCTCGTCGGTATCTACACGGTAGGTAACATTCTCAATGAGATTGTCGTACTTGATAGTTCCGCCTACCTCGCTGACAATTACGGCATTGAAGGGGTCCCATTCGCAGATTATGTCGCCCGGCTTTACCATGTCGCCCGGCTTGAAGTATAGCTTCGAACCGTAGGGTATGTTGGCCGATGTGTACATGATCTTTGTCTCGGGATCGACAATGCGCAGTTCGCCAAGACGGCCGATGACACGATCGACGTTTTTGCCTGTGGCTTCTGAAGTCTCGTCGGTCTCGACAGTGCGGAGCTCCTCTATTTCAAGAAGGCCATTGTATTTCGAGGTGACGTTGGACACGGCGGCGATGTTTGATGCGACACCACCGACGTGGAATGTACGGAGTGTAAGCTGTGTACCGGGCTCACCGATTGACTGGGCTGCGATCACACCTACGGCCTCGCCCATCTGTACCATGCGGTTGTTGGAGAGGTTGCGGCCATAGCACATAGCGCATACGCCTTTTTTTGACTCGCAGGTAAGGACTGAGCGGATCTCGACAGATTCGATAGGCGATGCGTCGATGCGGTCCGCTGCTTCGTCGGAGATTTCCTGACCGGCTGCGACAATGATTTCATTGGTCTGAGGATCAATTATGTCGTGAACCGATACACGGCCGACTATGCGCTCGCCGAGTGATGCGACAACTTCGTCGTTGTTTTTGATCTCACGGCATACGAGGCCTCGGAGTGTGCCGCAGTCGTGCTCGTTGATGATCACATCATGTGCGACATCGACAAGACGGCGTGTGAGGTAACCTGCGTCGGCGGTCTTGAGCGCGGTGTCGGCAAGACCTTTACGGGCACCGTGGGTTGAGATGAAGTATTCGAGCACCGAAAGACCCTCTTTGAAGTTGGCAAGAATCGGGTTCTCGATGATCTGGCCTCCCTCGGCACCGGCTTTCTGGGGTTTTGCCATAAGACCACGCATACCTGCAAGCTGACGGATCTGGTCTTTAGAACCACGGGCACCGGAGTCGAGCATCATGAAGACAGAGTTGAAGCCCTTGTTGTGGGCGGTCATCTGCTTCATAAGTATGTCGGTGAGCTTGGAGTTTACGTGTGTCCAGATATCGATTATCTGGTTGTAACGTTCGTTGTTGGTGATGAAGCCCATGGAATAGTTGTCCATGACCTCCTGCACCTGACGGTAGCCTTCGCTGACGATTTCCTCTTTTTCGGCGGGTATGATCACATCGCCGAGGTTGAATGACAGTCCGCCACGGAATGCCATGTAATAACCGAGGTTCTTGATGTCGTCGAGGAACTGTGCGGAGCGAGGAATACCGCATTTCTTGATGACACGGCTGATGATGTTACGCAGAGATTTCTTTGAAAGAATCTCGTTGACATAGCCTATTTCTTTGGGTACGTACTGGTTGACAAGAATACGTCCTACAGATGTCTCCACAAGGTGGCGGATGGGGTTGCCATCTGCGTCAACGTCGTCAACCATGACCGAAACGGGCGCATGGAGGGTAACTCGGCCTTCATTGTAGGCGATTTCCGCTTCTTCGGGACCGTAGAATTTTAAACCCTCGCCTTTATCGCCGGGACGGAGTTTGGTGATGTAATACAGTCCAAGCACCATATCCTGAGAGGGAACGGTGATCGGTGCTCCGTTGGCGGGGTTGAGGATATTATGTGCTCCGAGCATAAGCATCTGAGCTTCAAGGACCGCTTCATTGCCAAGGGGGAGATGCACAGCCATCTGGTCACCGTCGAAGTCGGCGTTAAATGCCGTACATGCGAGCGGGTGCAGCTGGATTGCCTTTCCTTCGATCATCTTCGGCTGGAATGCCTGTATGCCGAGTCGGTGAAGTGTCGGGGCACGGTTGAGGAGGACGGGATGTCCTTTCATCACATACTCGAGAATATCCCATACGACAGGCTCTTTGCGGTCAACGATTTTCTTAGCTGATTTTACAGTCTTGACGATGCCGCGCTCTATGAGTTTGCGGATTACAAAGGGCTTGTAGAGCTCTGCCGCCATGTTTTTTGGCAGACCGCACTCATGCATTTTGAGCTCCGGTCCTACAACGATAACCGAACGTGCTGAATAATCGACGCGTTTACCGAGAAGGTTCTGACGGAAACGTCCCTGTTTACCCTTGAGCGAGTCGGAGAGTGATTTCAGAGCGCGGTTGGCGTCGGTCTTAACGGCTGTCGACTTGCGTGAGTTGTCGAGCAGAGAGTCGACTGCCTCCTGAAGCATACGCTTTTCGTTTCGGAGGATGACGTCGGGAGCTTTGATCTCGATAAGTCGCTTAAGTCGGTTGTTGCGAATGATGACGCGACGATATAGGTCGTTGAGGTCGGATGTTGCGAAACGGCCGCCATCGAGGGGCACGAGAGGACGCAGATCCGGTGGAATTACAGGCACAGCCTTGAGCACCATCCATTCTGGACGGTTGCGTTCGGCCGACGCGCGGAATGATTCCACTACCTGAAGGCGCTTGAGAGCTTCGGTCTTGCGCTGCTGCGAACCTTCGCGGGCCGCAGTGTCGCGGAGCTCATAGGACAGTTCGTCGAGGTTGAGTGAGGCAAGAAGCTGGTATATCGCTTCGGCACCCATTTTTGCGACAAACTTGTTGGGGTCGTCGTCGGGCAGATTGCGGTTTTCAGGATCGAGGTGATCGATGATGTTGTAGTACTCTTCCTCGTTGAGGAGGTCGAGTTTCTTCACGCCTTCGACTTCTCCCGGATTGAGCACGATGTAACGCTCGTAGTAGATGACCTGATCGAGTTTCTTTGATGGAATGCCGAGCAGGTAACCTATCTTGTTGGGGAGAGAACGGAAGTACCATATATGTGCTACGGGCACAACGAGCTTGATGTGTCCCATGCGTTCGCGGCGCACTTTTTTCTCGGTAACCTCAACACCGCAGTTGTTGCAGACGATACCTTTATAGCGAATGCGCTTGTACTTACCGCAGTGACACTCGTAGTCTTTTACAGGACCGAAAATGCGCTCGCAGAAGAGTCCGTCGCGCTCGGGCTTGTAGGTGCGGTAGTTGATGGTCTCGGGCTTGAGTACTTCTCCGGAAGAGTTTTTCAGGATTTCTTCGGGTGAAGCAAGTCCGATCGTGATCTTGGAGAAGCTATTTTTTGCCTTTGGTTCTTTCTTAAAAGCCATCGGTTGGGTATGGTTGAGTCTTCTTTTCGGGAAGTGTTAAAGAAAAGTATTTGGAGAGATGCCTCAGTCGAGAGTCACGCTGAGGCCGAGACCACGAAGCTCGTGGAGCAGGACATTAAGTGACTCGGGTATGCCGACGGGGGGCATTGCCTCGCCTTTGACAATCGCTTCGTAGGCTTTGGATCGTCCGGTGACATCGTCACTCTTGACAGTGAGGATTTCCTGAAGGATGTGGGCTGCGCCGAATGCTTCGAGCGCCCAGACTTCCATCTCTCCGAAACGCTGTCCGCCGAACTGGGCTTTACCGCCGAGAGGCTGCTGGGTGATGAGAGAGTAGGGGCCGATGCTTCGTGCGTGCATCTTGTCCTCGACCATGTGCCCGAGTTTGAGCATGTAAATGATTCCGACAGTCGCGGGCTGGTCAAACCGTTCGCCTGTGCCTCCGTCGTAGAGGTAGGTTTTGCCGTAGCGCGGTATTCCTGCTTTGTCGGTCCAGTTGTTGAGGTCGTCAAGTGAGGCGCCGTCGAAGATCGGTGTCGCGAACTTTTCGCCGAGTTCCCGTCCAGCCCATCCAAGCACTGTCTCGAAGATCTGTCCGAGGTTCATTCGCGAAGGCACGCCGAGGGGGTTGAGGACAATGTCGACAGGTGTTCCGTCGGCAAGGAACGGCATGTCTTCCTGGCGTACGATACGGCTGACGATACCTTTGTTTCCGTGGCGTCCTGCCATTTTGTCACCAACGCTGATCTTACGTTTTTTTGCAACGTATACTTTAGCCATCTGCATGATTCCCGAGGGAAGCTCGTCGCCGATCGAGATGTCGAATTTCTTACGTCGGAGCTCTGCGTCGATTTCTTTGGATTTGCGCAGATAGTTGACAATAGTGCCGCGGATGAGATCGTTGCGGTGAGTATCTGAGGTCCACTTCGAGAGGTTTACGGCATCGTAGTTGATCTCTTTAAGTGCACCTGCGGTGAATTTGGCACCCTTGGGTATGATGTCGCTTCCGATAAAGTCTTTTACTCCCTGGCTTACGCGTCCGGAGACGAGGGTCATAAGTTTGGAAACGAGTTTCTGCTTGAGAGCTTCCTGCTGCTCCTCGTATTTTTCGTCGAGCATCGGGAGCTGTGCGGCGGCGCTGCGGTTGCGGCGCGGGTTCTTGGCAGCACGTGAGAAAAGGTTTGTGCCTATGATCACGCCTTTGAGCGAAGGTGATGCTTTCAGAGATGCATCTTTTACATCACCGGCCTTATCGCCGAAGATGGCGCGGAGGAGTTTCTCCTCAGGAGTGGGATCACTCTCTCCTTTTGGAGTAATCTTGCCTATGAGAATGTCACCGGGTACAACGTGTGCTCCGACGCGTATTATGCCTCGTTCGTCAAGGTCTTTTGTGGCGTCTTCGCTTACATTGGGTATGTCGTTGGTGAGTTCTTCCATTCCGCGTTTGGTCTCACGCACTTCGAGAGTGTACTCGTCAACATGCACAGATGTGAGTATGTCCTCGCGCACTACGCGCTCATTGAGCACGATAGCATCCTCATAGTTATAGCCTTTCCAGGGCATGAATGCAACTTTAAGATTGCGTCCGAGTGCGAGTTCGCCGTTTTCGGTGGAGTAGCCTTCGGTAAGGATTTCACCTCCGTTGACTCTCTGTCCAGCCTTGCAGATGGGGCGGAGGTCAATGGTGGTTGACTGGTTGGTTTTGCGGAATTTGGGGAGGCGGTATTCTTTTACTGCGTCGTCGAATGCCGCAAACTCCTCGTCCTCGGTGCGGTCGTAGCGTATGAGGATGCGTTCGGCATCGACATACTCGATGAGTCCAGGGCCTTCGGCTGTGACCTGAGTGCGAGAGTCGCGTATGAGCTGTCCTTCGATACCTGTGCCGACGATAGGAGCCTCGGAACGCATGAGAGGTACAGCCTGACGCATCATGTTTGAACCCATGAGGGCACGGTTTGCGTCGTCGTGCTCAAGGAATGGAATCAGCGATGCGGCTATGGATGCGATCTGTGTGGGCGACACGTCCATGAGCTCCACTTCGTCAGGAGCTACAATCGGGAAGTCGGCGTCGAGACGTGCTTTGACGCGGTCTCTTACAAATGTGCCGTCATCATTGAGAGGCGCATTGCCCTGTGCGATCGTTTTGCCTGACTCGATTTCGGCCGTGAGGTATACGATCTCGTCGTTGTTGAGGTTGACAGACGCATCGGTGACTTTGCGGTAGGGTGTCTCGATGAATCCGAGATCGTTGATCTTGGCGTATACGCAAAGCGATGATATGAGACCGATGTTGGGGCCTTCAGGAGTCTCGATAGGACAGAGTCGGCCGTAGTGTGTATAGTGAACGTCTCGCACCTCGAAGCCTGCGCGCTCACGGGTAAGACCGCCGGGACCAAGGGCCGACATGCGTCGTTTGTGAGTGATTTCGGCCAGAGGGTTGGTCTGGTCCATGAACTGCGAGAGTGCGTTGGTGCCGAAGAATGTGTTGATGACCGACGATATTGTCTTGGCGTTTATAAGGTCGATCGGGGTAAACACTTCATTGTCGCGAACGTTCATGCGCTCGCGTATAGTGCGCGACATGCGGGCCAGTCCGATATTGAACTGGTTGTAGAGCTGTTCGCCTACAGTGCGTACGCGACGGTTGCTCAGGTGGTCGATGTCGTCGACGTCGGTCTTGGAGTTGATCATCTCAATGAGATACTTTATGATCTCAATGATGTCTTCCTTTGTGAGGACCTTGACGTCCATAGGAATTCCGAGGCCGAGTTTCTTGTTGAGTCGGTAACGTCCGACTTCACCAAGATCGTAGCGTTTCTCAGAGAAGAAGAGGTTGTTGATCACCTCTCGCGCGCTTGCATCATCGGGAGCTTCGGCGCTTCGGAGCTGACGGTAGATGTGCTGTACGGCTTCTTTCTCTGATTTTGTGGGGTCTTTTGAAAGAGTGTTGAAGATGATTGAATAGTCGAGTCCGCCTTCTTCCTCCTCTTCTTTGTTGACAAGTATGCTTTCTTCGCCTGACTCAATGATCATCGGGATTATATCCTCGGTGATCTCAGTGCCACGCTCAAATATTGTGTCGATACGCTCGACTGAAACAACTTCACCGGTGTCGGTGTCGGAGAAGTCTTCATTGTATTTGTGGTCAACGGATGCTGCAAGTTTGCGGCCTATGAACTTTTTGAGGTTCTTTTCGCTGACTTTGACTTCTTCGGCGAGGCCGAAAATGTCGATGATATTTTTATCACGCTCAAGACCGATCGCTCTGAGAAGAGTTGTTACTGGCAATTTCTTCTTGCGATCAATGTAGGCGTACATGACATTGTTGATGTCGGTCGCAAACTCAATCCAGCTTCCGCGGAACGGGATGATTCGTGCGGAGTAGAGTTTTGTGCCGTTGGCGTGTGTGCTCTGTCCGAAGAATACACCCGGCGAACGGTGCAGCTGAGATACGACAACGCGCTCGGCACCGTTTATGACGAAGGTGCCGTTTTGTGTCATGTAGGGTATCTGCCCGAGATACACGTCCTGTATCACAGTGTCGAAATCCTCATGGTCAGGATCGGTGCAATACAGTTTGAGCTTAGCTTTCAGGGGAACGCTGTAGGTCAGTCCTCTTGTGAGGCATTCCTCAATTGAGTAGCGCGGCGGCTCGATATAGTAGTCGAGAAATTCCAGCACAAAATTGTTTCGGGTGTCGGCTATAGGGAAATTTTCAGCGAACACCTTGAACAAGCCCTCGTTTTTTCTTGTTTCCGGTGGGGTGTCGAGCTGCAGGAAGTCGCGGAACGACTTAAGCTGGACTTCGAGAAAGTCGGGGTAGGGCAGCGGATTCTTAACCGTGGTGAAGTTTATGCGCGGTTTTACGATTGCGTCTGACATCTACAATGCTTAGTTCAGTGGTTTAATTACCAGGGGGAGGGTATATTTAGTGTTCCCTAATGTTTGCTCCCAACGGGAGCAAAAACCAAAAAAAGAGGGAAACAGAAGTATTAACACAAAAAGGTTAAGAAACCCTCTGATTAGAGGGTTCTTAACCTACGAGCCTGAGGAACAGGCTGTTTTATTTGAGCTCAACCTCGGCGCCAGCCTCTTCGAGCTGCTTCTTGAGGCCTTCAGCGTCAGCCTTAGCGAGACCTTCCTTAACGGTGCTGGGAGCTCCGTCTACGAGTTCCTTAGCTTCCTTGAGGCCAAGGCCGGTGAGTTCCTTCACGAGCTTCACAACAGCGAGTTTAGCGCTGCCGGCGTTCTTGAGGACTACGTCGAAAGAGGTCTTCTCCTCTTCAGCGGGAGCACCAGCTGCGGGACCAGCTGCAACAGCTACAGCAGCGGCTGCGGGTTCGATGCCGTACTCGTCCTTGAGGATCTGGGCGAGTTCGTTAACTTCCTTAACGGTGAGGTTTACGAGTTGCTCTGCAAATGCTTTGAGATCTGCCATTGTTGTATGGTTTTTGTGTTGTTTCGAGAATAGTTTTGAATAGAATCAGGCGATATTCATTCAGCCCGCCTGTGCTGAGATTTGATGTGACCTAAGATCAGTCTTCTTTTTTAGAGAGAGTCTCAAGGATGCCGTGGATCTTACCTGCACCAGAACCGAGAGCGGAAATAACGTTCTTGGCGGGTGACTGGAGGAGAGCCACAACGTCGGCGATAAGCTCGTTCTTGCTTTTGATAGAGGAAAGAGTGCCGAGCTGGTCTGCACCGAGGTAGACTGTCTCTTCAACATAAGCTGCTTTGAGTGCGGGAAGGGGATTTTCCTTCTTCTGCACACGCTTGAGGAGTTTTGCGGGAGCGTTGCCGACGTTGGCAAACATCACCGATGTCGATCCTTTGAGCGCGGGATAGATTTCGGAGCATTCGAGGCCCGATTTCTCAAGAGCTTTGTGGAGAAGAGTGTTCTTGACCACCATGAGCTTGATGCCGTCTTTGAAGCACTCGCGGCGGAGAGCTGATGTCTCTTCGGCGTTGAGGCCGGTGGTTTCCACCAGATAGAAGCAGCTGTATTTACCCAGCTCCTCGGCAATCCGGTCAATGATCAAGGTCTTGTCTTCTTTTTTCATTGTCTGCAAAGATTGTTGGGTGGATCCCAGGTTCAGTCGTCGATTGTCTTGGTGTCAACCTTGATACCGGGGCTCATAGTCGATGAGATGTAAATGCTCTTGACGTAGGTACCCTTTGCGGTAGCCGGTTTGAGTTTGATGAGAGTGTTGACAAACTCGCGTGCATTGTCGCGCACCTGCTCGGCGGTAAATGATACTTTGCCGATCGATGTGTGAACGATACCGTTTTTGTCAACCTTGAAATCGATCTTACCCTTTTTCACCTCTTCAACGGCTTTCGCAACGTCCATAGTCACGGTTCCGCTTTTGGGGTTTGGCATAAGACCGCGTGGGCCGAGTACACGGCCGAGCGCGCCGATCTTACCCATGATTGCGGGCTGGGTGATGATAACATCGATGTCGGTCCATCCACCCTTGATCTTGTCAATGTATTCGTCGAGACCCACGTAGTCGGCGCCTGCTGCTTTTGCAGCTGCTTCGGCATCGGGGTTACAGAGAACGAGAACTCTCACTTGTTTGCCTGTTCCGTGAGGAAGGGTTACAACACCGCGCACCATCTGGTTGGCTTTACGCGGGTCAACGCCGAGTCGCACGTCGATGTCGACAGATGCGTCAAATTTGGCGTAGTTAACTTCCTTAACTTTGGCTGAAGCTTCTGCGAGGCTGTAAGCCTTCCCGGCTTCAATCTTCTCGAGGGCAAGCTTTTGCTTTTTGGTCAGTTTTGCCATGATTTTGTTTGAAGCTTAGGGGTTAAAGTTCAGGGAAGGTCCCTTTTACGGTTATGCCCATGCTGCGGGCTGTACCAGCGACGAGACGCATAGCGGAGTCGATGGTAAAGCAGTTTAGGTCGGGCATTTTGTCTTCAGCAATTGCTTTCACCTGATCCCAGGTAATCTCAGCGACCTTTTTACGGTTGGGCTGAGCAGACCCGCTCTTAATCTTCGCAGTCTCAAGCAGCTGTACGGCTACCGGAGGAGTCTTGACTACGAAGTCAAAGCTCTTGTCGGTGTAATATGTGATTACAACCGGAAGAACCTTTCCTGCTTTGTCCTGGGTACGGGCGTTGAATTGCTTGCAAAACTCCATGATATTGATACCCTTGGAGCCGAGCGCGGGACCTACGGGAGGCGAAGGGTTTGCAGCGCCACCCTTAATCTGCAGTTTGATCTGTCCAGCAATTTCTTTTGCCATTTCAGTAATCGGTTAATAAACTTAAGATCCTATATTGATTGAGAGGAGAAACATGAAAAGAAATAAAAGAGACCCGTAACAGTCTCTTTGCATTTTCTCTGCAGGTTATTCTCTTTCAACTTGCGAATTGTCCAGTTCAAGCGAAGATCCTCTTCCGAAGATCTTGACCATGACCTTGAGTTTCTTTTTCTCGGGATAGACTTCGACAACCTCTCCGTTGAAGCCGCTGAACGGGCCGGATATGACTTTGAGTGTCTCACCGACCAGGAAGTCGTTGACTCCTTCTTCGGCCTGTTCGTTGATGTCGTCGGCTACACCAAGCATGCGCATGACATCGGCCTCGCGCAGTGTCTCGGGTCTTGCGTCTTTCTCTCTTCCTTTGAGGAAGTCGATGACGTTGGTTGTGTTGCGGAGTTCGTGCATTACCTCACCTCTGAGGTCGGCCTCCACAAAGACGTAGCCTGAGTAGAGATTTCTTTCTTTGGTGACTTTCTTGCCGTTTCTTACAGCTACCACTTTCTCAGTGGGGATGAGTACCTGGAAGACGTATTTGCCGAGGTCGGTGTTTTTGATAGCTGCATCAAGAACTTCCTTAACCTTGGCTTCTTTACCGGATATTGCGCGGAGCACATACCAAGCTTTGTTTCCTGTAGCCATCTTTTAAAGTTGAGATTTTGTGGAGTTGATAGAAAAAATTAGCGGCCAAAGCTATAGATAAGATGCATGAGTGAATCAACCACTCGGTCCATCAAGAAAATAATCAGTGCTATAATTATGGAAGCAACAAGCACAATGATAGCAGACTTGATGAGTTGCTTGCCGGTTGGCCAGGATGTCTTATACCGAAGCTCGGCATAAGATTCCTCTATATTCGTAAGTAATCTCAATTTTTTCATTTCTGTTTCTTCAAGCACGGGAAGAGAGGCTCGAACTCCCGACACCTGGTTTTGGAGACCAGTGCTCTACCGACTGAGCTATTCCCGTAAAGTTAGTTTGCCGGAGCCGGACAGACTCCGGCAAACTGTATTTTCAGACTATTTTCCCGTGGAGGGAAATCTTATCGTCGATATTAGTCGATGATGTCGGTGATCTGACCCGAACCTACTGTGCGTCCACCCTCACGGATTGCGAAGCGGAGACCCTTGTCGCATGCAACGGGGTTGATGAGCTTCACGATGATCTCAACGTGGTCGCCAGGCATAACCATTTCGATGCCTTCGGGGAGAGTGATCTCACCAGTAACGTCGAGTGTGCGGATGTAGAACTGAGGACGGTAGTGGTTGTGGAACGGAGTGTGACGGCCACCTTCCTCTTTCTTGAGGATGTAGACAGATGCCTTGAACTCGCTGTGGGGTTTCACAACACCCGGGTGGCAGATAACCATACCACGCTTGATGTCTTTCTTGTCGATACCGCGGAGAAGGAGACCTACGTTGTCACCAGCCTCACCCTGATCGAGAAGTTTGCGGAACATCTCGACACCGGTAACTGTCGACTTCATGTCGGCGCCAAGGCCCATGATCTGTACTTCGTCACCAACCTTTACGATACCAGTCTCGATACGACCTGTTGCAACGGTGCCACGGCCAGTGATCGAGAATACGTCCTCGACGGGCATAAGGAAGGGCTTATCAACGTCACGGGGAGGCAGGGGGATCCAGTTGTCGACGCTCTCCATGAGCTCCATAACCTTAGCTTCCCACTGGGGCTCTCCGTTGAGTGCGCCGAGTGCAGAACCGCGGATGATGGGAGTCTCGTCGCCGTCGTACTCGTAGGCAGAGAGAAGTTCGCGCATCTCCATTTCAACGAGCTCGAGCATCTCCTCGTCGTCGACCATGTCGCACTTGTTGAGGAATACTACGATACGGGGTACGTTCACCTGACGAGCGAGAAGGATGTGCTCGCGGGTCTGGGGCATGGGACCGTCAGTTGCAGCAACCACGATGATAGCACCGTCCATCTGGGCAGCACCGGTAACCATGTTCTTCACATAGTCGGCGTGTCCCGGGCAGTCAACGTGAGCGTAGTGACGATTTGCAGTCTCATACTCAACGTGTGAGGTGTTAATTGTGATACCGCGCTCTTTCTCCTCAGGGGCGTTGTCGATCTGGTCGAACGACTTAACTTCTGAGAGACCGTTCTTTGCAAGCACGGTGGTGATAGCTGCGGTAAGAGTGGTCTTACCATGGTCCACGTGACCGATAGTACCGATGTTTACGTGGGGTTTGGTTCTTTCGAATTTCTCTTTAGCCATAGTTTTGCTATTTCAGATTTTAATACTCGGATGAGATGATCTTCAAAGGAGCTGGCTTTTTGTAGCTTTGCCTGAACCAGGAGAGCTTGGGCTGCGTTTTATTCTCAACGCAATGCCTCGGCAGGGCACAGCACTGTCGGGGCTTTTTCTAAGGCTTCCGACCGACGCTTTCTGTCTGCGGGCGGTTCGCTATAATATTCCGTGAAGATTGAGCCGATGGCGGGATTTGAACCCGCGACCTCTTCCTTACCAAGGAAGTGCTC